>LQAH01000033.1_pt1 | contig 85541 bp, 117 predicted proteins | sample 1535791 | NCBI WGS metagenome assembly LQAH01 (sample SAMN04331585, study PRJNA305678) | bioreactor metagenome | isolation source: bioreactor_4 inoculated with Wadden Sea sediment 2nd replicate of a... | place: Germany:Bremen
ACAAAGGAGTAAGGTGCCGTGTGGGGGCACGAGCCCGCGACCTTGCCTTGCTTATATCCTTTCAGCATTCAGATGAAGTCTCTTTAACCGCCGGGATTCGCCCGGCAGGCGAGTCACTTTTCTGGTACGGCCCAGAAAAGTAACCAAAAGAGGTCGCCCCGCTGTTTTCACCCGCTACGCGGGAGCCTCCACTCCACAATTCCCCAGGGGCCGTTCACATGCGCTGCGCTTAGGCTCACGGCAATGCTCCCTGGTTAATTGCTCCGTTTCGGTGAAAAGCAGAGGGGAGTGGTCAGCCACCGCTAGTCTCTAGCCTTTGACCGTCGATTCCCGTTGGACGCCGCCGGAATGAAGCGTAGTTTTTGCAGGGGTTGTCGAAGAAAACTGTCTGAGGGCTTTCAAGCCCGAGTTTTTTCTTCGCTGCAAAACCGGAGCGGAATGCAGGGAACCCTTTAGGGCAAGGAGGTCGGGTGCATTTCTTTGCCTACTTTCTTTGGGCATACAAAGAAAGTAGGGTGCCGTGCGGGGGCTCAACCCCGCGACCTTGCCCTTGCATTTGTTCTGTTAGTTTCCAGTTAAAACCTTTTCAATCTGTCGGTCTCGTCCGACTGACGAGTCACTTTTCTGGTACGACTCAGAAAAGTAACCAAAAGAGGTCGCCCCGTTCCTTGCCTGCTATCGCCTTCGGCAATATCAGGTTCCTTCCACTCCATGACAGTTGAACGTGCTCGCAAAACTCGGGCTAAAGCCCTCAAACAGTTCCTCGCTTAATCGTTCAACTGTCATTCCGCTGCGGCGGTGTCACAGGGGGAGGGAAAGGCAGGGCAATAAAGGTCAAAATCTAACGATTCAACCCTTTTTGAAATGCCTCCAGATTCTGTTCGACAAACTTCTGCGGAGCGAGTTGCCGAATAGCTTCAACACATTCATCGGCGCTAAAGAACAACGCCTGCCGCTTCACTGCCAAGCCCAGTAAAACAAGATTCGACAGAACCGGATTGCCCATCTCACGGGCAATTCCGGCAGCATCAATCCGCTCCCCGACACCCTCTTTATCGGCACTGATCAAGAGCTTGCCGTTGTCTTTCAACAGCCCCTTGTGAACTTCGAGATTGGCTTCCCACAGCAACAGGCCGATATCGGCCTGTCCGGCGCGGATGAGCGGGCTGGCATAATCACCCACCTTGATACTGGATAGAACGGTGCCGCCGCGCTGAGCCATCCCGTGAGTTTCAGAGGTCAGCACCGGGATACCGCGATTACCGCCACCTGGGCGATGACCCGGGTCAGGAACAGCACGCCCTGGCCGCCGATACCACTGACGATGATCTGTTGTTTCATGACTTATTCTCCTCGACAATGGCGTTAACCGGGCAGACATGGATACAGGTGCCGCAGCCGATACAGCGGTCCTGATCGACTACGGCAACCTTTTTGTCCCTGTCCATCGACAGGGCCGGACACTCAAAGGCGCCGGTACATTTTTCACAGCCGATGCAGTTATCGAGGATCGTAACCTTTTTGGCTTGCTGGCTTTTTCGCACCTGAGGGTCCATGATGCAGCCGTGGCGCGAGATCAATACGGCAACGCCACCTTCAGGGCTGCGGATATAGTCATCCGCTTGTTTGAGCTGTTGCTCGAACACCTCATGGTCATAGGGATCGCAGGTTTTCAAAAAATCGACCCCACTCGCTTCAACCAATGGTTCGATGGCGACGGCTCTGGTGGGTTTGCCGCCGGCAGCGACACCCATATGGGGTACCGGCTGGCCGCCGGTCATGGCGGTAGTGGCGTTATCGAGGATGACGACGATGATACGCGCCTGTTGGATGACAGCGTTGATCAGGGCCGGAATTCCCGCGTGGAAGAAGGTCGAATCGCCGATGGTGACGACGATGGTCGGAAAATCATCTCCTTCCTGACTGTAGCTCTGGTAAAAGCCAGCTCCCTGACTGATGCAGGCACCCATGCAATGGACCGTATTGACTGCGCCGAGGTTCATGCCGAGGGTGTAGCAGCCGATATCGGAGGGAAAAATCCCCTTTGGAAAGCACTTTTTGATGCTGTAAAAGGCGGCCCGATGGGGACAACCGGGGCAGAGTGACGGCCGTTGACCGCGGCGCTCGGCCGGCGCTTCGGCCGGAGCCTCAAGGTCGAGGAAATCGGCCAGAACCTGATGTATGGCATCGGGTGTCAGTTCTCCTTCGCGTGGAATCCGTCCATCCTGCTTGCCGACTACGCCGGGGTGAGCCAGTTGCAGCTCAATCACCGGGTAGGTCTCTTCAAGGATTAGAATCTGATCGTAATCTTCACGCATGGTGCTGATGAAGTCGGGGTTCAAAGGGTAAGGCATCAACACCTGATAGAGATCGATAACATCGGTCAGGTTCAGTTCTTCAAGCAGGTCGACCAGGTTACTGTAAGCGATCCCCGACGCGACCATGGCTGTGCGTGGTTGGCTGCCATTGCCATTATTGAGACGTGGCTGCCATGCCTCTTCCCGGGCGATCTGCTCCAACTTGCCGTTCAGAGAACGATGCAGGGCGGGCAGAAAGGCGGGGGTGGCGCACCAGCGGGCCGGATCCTTCTGGAAGTCGGACTGCCGCTTCAGCTCCAGCGGTGTCTCAAGTGTGACATTCTGACGCGAGTGACAGATCCGTGTGGTCGGGCGCAGGACGATGTTCATCTCATACTTTTCCGACAGCTCGAAGGCCGGGCCGATCAGGGCCTTGGCTTCGGCCGGGCTGACCGGGTCGATAACCGGAACCCGTCCCTGCAGGCAGAACAGGCGGGTGTCCTGCTCATTCTGCGAGCTGTGCGGACCGGGATCGTCAGCGACAATGGTCAGCATACCGCCTTTGACACCGAGATAGGCGGTGCGCATGAAGGGGTCGGCGGCCACATTGAGGCCGACCTGTTTCATCACTGAGACCGCGCGTTTGCCGGTATAACTGCCGGCCAGGGCGACTTCAAAGCGATCTTTTCGTTGACCGACCATTCGATATGGAGTGGTTCAAGGGCCTGGTCGCTGCGGTCGATCATGGCCTGGAGGATTCAGTCGAGGGGTGCCGGGATAAGCTGCGGCCAGCTGACAGCCCGCTTCGATCAGCCCCTGACCGATCGCCTCGTTCCCCATGAGGAGTTCTATTTTTTCATTCATATTGATTACCTTTGCTTCTTCGATTTTAATAGCCTTTAGCACAGAGCAGGTGAGTCGCTTGAATCCACTGAGAAAAGCATGAAACCTGATCTTTTGTTCGCCACCAAGGGCACCAGGAAAATTTTAAAGTCAGGTTTTTGCAGCAGAGGCTCTTGGTTTTATGGCGATGCTCTTAAAAATGGTTATCTCTGAGTTCTCTTCAACTCTGGAGCTCTGCGTTAAAGAAAATTTTGACTCTATCTTGGTGCCTGGTGGCTATCGAGTTACATATTTTCATCATTTTCCCCCATCAATCCCGTCGGTCGAACAAAGAGTACCAACAACAGGACGACGAAGGCGACAACATCCTTATAGGCGCTGGAAAAGTAGCCGGCCGATAGTGATTCAAGCAGCCCCAGTGCCAGCCCACCGAGAATGGCTCCGGGAAAGGAGCCGAAGCCGCCAAGGATGGCGGCGGCGAAACCTTTAAGACCGAGCAGAACGCCGACGTCATAACTTAAGGTCGTAATCGGTGTCACCAGCACACCGGCCAGCCCTCCCAAGGCTCCGGCGATGGCGTAACTGGTCAAACGGATGCGTCCGGCCGGAATCCCGACCACCGCCGCTGCGGTTGGGTTGGAGGCAACAGCCCGCATCGATAAACCTAACGAGGTGCGATAGAAGAACCAGGTCAAAACGGCGATGGCAATAACGGTTAACAGCAGTATCCACAGGGCTTGTGGAAGGACACTGGCGCCGAATATTTTACCGGTACATCGGCTGTCAAGGGCGGCAGGGCCATGCGATTTTTGCCCCAGATCAGCTTGATGACGCCGCGCAGGATGATCGACAGGCCGACGGTCAGAAAGATCAGCACCAGATGGTTTCGGAGCGCGCCGGGCGCAGGCCGAAGCGTTCGATCAGCATAGCGACCAGAGCGACACCGGCCACAGCCAGCAAAAGGCCCGGCACCATCGGCAGACCCGTGGCAAACAGGGCTGAAAACATCAGCATGCCGCCCAGTGAAACAAAGTCGACCTGAACGAAGTTGACGATCCCATGGTGTTGTTGACCACGCAGAAGCCGAGGGCGATCAGGGCATAGATGGCGCCGTTGGTCAGACCTGAAAAGCTGTATTGTAAAAAGTCCTGCAACATTGAAGAGGGTCTCTCTTACGCAGATCGTTGACTCCCCGGATCGGGGGACGTAGGATGAGCGCTTGCAAATCGATGATGATCGTGTTTAACTTGATGTACTTATGTACTAGTACGCTGAGACAAGATAGAAGAGATGAAACAATTAGTCAATCATTTGTTGGAACAGAAAACCGGGCAGGATATGGAGCAGGCGTTGAGCGAACTGCTGACGGCGAGCGAACTGCTGGAAATGACCAAGCGCCTGCAGATTCTTGCGCTATTGGAGCAAGGAGTGCCGCAACGTCAGATTGCCGAGCAGGTCGGAGTCGGAATTGCGACGGTGACCAGAGGGGCCAGTGTGTTGAAGAGGCGCAGTCAAAAAGAGTAGTTTTCGGAGCCGTTGCGGTTATTAATGACAGATTCAAGGTATTAAGCAAACGCCCACGCTGGTCAGCTCGTGGGCGTTTGCTGTTGATGTTTACTCTGCTTGAACGTTTTCTTTACAGGTCAGCAAGACCGAAAGCATCGACATGGTACCACCATCGAAGCCCTCCACCGGAAAGCTGACCTCATCGCCCATCTCCTGCAGTCCGGCCAGATAGAGGAGAGGCAGGTAGTGGTCGGGGCTTGGTGCAGAAAGGATCGCTTGTTCTCCCAGAGAGAGGTAGTCGACCAGATTGGCTGAATGGTGATTCTGCAGCTGCTCGCGGTTCCAGTTTTCGAAATCCATAGCCCAGCTGGATGGTTCAAGTGATCGATTCCGCCAGGCATAATCCTTCAGATTGTGGACGATGTTGCCGCTTGCGATGACCAATATCCCCTGGTTCCGCAATGTCGACAGCTGTTGACCCAACCGGTAATGTTTCTCCGGGCTTTTCGCAGATCAAGACTCAGCTGGATAACCGGAACCTGAGCGCGGGGATAGATGTGGCGCAATACACTCCAGGTTCCATGGTCCAGCCCCCATTGACGATCAAGCTTCACCGCATCCGGACTGAGCAGATCGGCGACCTGTTCCGCGAGTTCCGGACAACCCGGTGCCGGATATTCGATCTCAAACAGCTCTTTGGGAAAGCCATGGAAGTCATGAATGGTGCGCGGCGGGTCGACCAGGGTGACAGCGGTTTCCGCGACATACCAGTGAGCGGATAGCGCCAGAATTGCCCGTGGTTGGGGCAGATTGAGGCCCAGGTGTTTCCAGCTGCGGGTGTAGTGATTGTTGCCAAGCGTGATCGTCGGGTTGCCGTGACCGACGAAGAGGACTGGCATTTTTGAAGCGAACCGATCTGTCATAGTCTTCATCCTTTCAATATTTCAGTTTATTCCGGCTTTTTCACTTACCCTGGCCTGTTTTTGATTTTTTGCGCCAGCAGAGCGTCCACCACCCTTGACCACCAATGCAAGGGCAAGGTCATTAACTCTGGCGGCAATATGTGTCAGTGCGTCGTCAAAAGCCTTCTGACGGTGTTCTTCTCCCATTGCCATGCCCTGGGAATGAATGAACACAACATCATCGAGACCGATAAATCCAAGAATGGTGCGCAGATAGGGTTCCTGGTGATCGAGAGCGGCCATCGGCATCTGGCTGTAGTTGCCTCCTCGAGAGGTCAGAACAAAGACTTTTTTCCCCTGCAATAAACCTTTGGGACCATTTTCCGTGTAGTGAAAGGTGCGCCCGACCCGGGCAACATGGTCGATATAAGCTTTGAGACCGATGGAACACTGAAATTATGCATCGGGGCGCCGATGACAACGACATCGGCACCTTCCAGTTCAGTGATCAGATCGTCAGACAGAGACAGGATCTCTTTCTGGTCGTCCCTCAGTTGCTCGATTGGAGTGTAGAAGGCTGCAATCGTTGCTTCGTCCAGGTGGGGGGGCGGCTGCCGGGCCAGATCCCGGGTTGTGACTTCAGCATTGTCCACCTTCTGGGTAAAGTGATCACTGAAGGCTTTAACCAGCTTGCGTGAATAGGAATGGCTCAGCCCTGGGCTGCTGTTGATGACTAATAATTTTTTCATGATTTTATCCTTGTCATTGTTTTGTTGAAGTGTCTTTGAGTTATTCATAATGTGATTATAGACTTTTTCTATTGGTGGATTAATATTCTGATCGGTAAAATATTATTTCCATATAGTAATCAATAGAGGGTTGTTTTTGATCTGTTATAAAAATCTACCGATGGCGAAAAGGAAATGAAATGGGGACAAACAGGGATCATCTCGATGGCGTGACTGTTTTCACCAGGGTTGTTGAAAAAGGCAGTTTTACCTTGGCAGCCGGTTTACTGGGGCATTCGACCTCGTATATCAGCAAGGAGGTCAGTCGGTTGGAGCGGCGCTAGGAGTGCGACTGCTCAATCGTTCGACCCGAAAAATAAGTCTGACCGATAGTGGCAGGACCTATTATGAATATTGCCGCCAGATTGTGGCCGATGCGGAAGAGGCAGAGCGCAGTATCAGTGCTCGCCTTGATGTCCCGCATGGGAGCATGAAGATCAGTGCGCCGATCAGCTTTGGCCATCGTTATCTGGCCGAGCTGCTGCCCCTGTTCATGAATAAATATCCCGCTGTGCAGATGGAAGTGAATTTTGATGACCGCCTGGTCGACGTCATCGCTGAAGGCTACGACGTGGTTGTGCGGGTAACAGAGCTCAAAGACACCAGCCTGATCAGTCGCAAGATCATGACCTCGGGGATCGTCACTCTGGCCTCACCCGCCTATCTTGAGCATCGGGGGCGACCGCTTCATCCACGCGAACTGGTCGAACACAATTGCATTGGATACTCCCATTTGCAGAGACCTGATTATTGGGATTATGAAACGCCGGAGGGAAAAGCTCTGGGGTGAAGGTCAGGCTTCAGGCCAATTGCAACAACGATGAACTGCAGCGTTCGATGGCACTGGCCGGAGTCGGTATCACCAGGTTGCCAGCGTTCAGCTGCCATCAGGAAATTGCATCAGGGCGTTTGGTTCCGATCCTTGAAGAGTATGATCAACATGAATTGGGGGTTTATGCTCTCTATCCACATCGTCGCCATCTATCGACTAAAGTCCGGATTTTTGTTGATTTTATTGCTGAAAAGTTGAGGATTAAGTAATCGGGGCTTTGATTTTCGACGCTCGCGACCCTACTCTTGACTTTATTCGTGACTCTTCAGCTAAGAGCTTTAAAATCTGTCGGTCTCGTCCGACAGACGAGTCACTTTTCTGGTACGACCCGGAACAGTAACCAAAAGAACTCGCCCCGCTGTTTTCACCCGCTGCGCGGAAAACTCCATTAACGGCTAAAACAGAGGGGAAATTTCTACAGCCTCCAGGCTAAAGTCAAAGTACCGAACTGGGTCAGGTTTTCCAGCGCCTCTTCATCGCCACGGTTAAGGATATTGGCATCGGTAATAGCGAAGGTCAGCGACCAGTTTTTCCATGAGTAGGCCAGTCCGGCTGTGGCGCCGATATACTCATGCATGTAATCGACCGATCTGCTGTCGCGGAAGGTATTGCCATCGGTGAAAATCTGGTTGAAGACATATCCCGCTTCCAGGCCTGCGTACAGGTACCAGCCATGGTCAACTCCCAGAGGATTTGACGTTCTGGAGCTGTTGAATAAAACAGTGGGATAAGAAATCGACAGGCTGCGACCGTAGCGCAGATAAGCGCCCCTGAAACTGAACTGCTGATTGTTCCCAGAGAAAGTTCACAGCTGGTCAGGATATCGCTATAGCCCGATTCCGAAACCCAGCTACGCCAGGCTCTGGCACGGGACAGCTGGAAGACAGGTTCATTTTCAACTGTGTATCCCAGCCTTTCGGATCCTTGGCGCCGACGATTTTATGGATAAGCTTTTGTGTCTCTTCCCCCAGTGCCGCCGGCCCGATGATGCCGATGGTGGTGGTGACCAGATCGGAGTAATCGGCAGAGATGGTCAGGTACGAATTTGACATGGCAAGCAAGGCCGAGTAGGGCAGTTCATCCTTATCCGGATTTTCAACACTGATGTCGCTTGGTGTCGCCATAGTCTGTCCGATGGAATAACTGTTAACGGCGAAAGTACGATCATTCTGTGGCATGCTCCACATCAGCGGGGCCACCCAGAAGTCATGCTCCGGCATTGTCCCGTCTTCTTGATCCACTTCATAGAGCGACAAAAAGAAGCCGTTGGTGTAGCCGCTGTCATCGCCGATGAACAGATCGTTATCGAGGGTTGCAGACGCCCAGTTGAACTCGGCTTGGACCGGGCTTGCAAGCAGACCAAACAGCAGGGTGAAGAGCAGTGACCGGGTCGATAAATGCTTAAGTGTCAGAGTTTTCATTCCGATTCATATGTCCTGTAAGTCATTTAAATTTATCGTCCTTGGCGATGGTGTTTTATCAGCATAGCAGAGCATCAGGATTCTTCATTCTGTGCTGTGCGTTTCCTGTTTTTTTCAGCGAAGTCGAGATATTTGGCAATATTGATCTCAAAACCGGATTGCTTGGGGCGGTAGAATTTCCGCCCCTGCTGATCCTTGGGCAGGCAGGTCATTGGTGCAACTCCGCTGGGGTAATTGTGGGCATAAAGATAGCCGTCACCAATGCCGATCGATGCGTCAAAATCTGATTTTACGTTGCGCAAATGGTCGGGAACATTGACTTTTCCACTATTCTTGATGATTTCAGTCGCTTCGTTCAGGGCTTTGTAAGAGGCGTTGCTCTTCGGGGTCGAAGCCAGATAGGTGACCACCTGAGCCAGATTGATCCGGCATTCGGGCAGACCGATGGTCTGGGCCGAAATCAATCCCGATACAGCGATATTAAGGGCCGAAGGGGCCGCATTACCACATTCTTCCGAAGCCATGACGACCAGTCGCCGGGCGATACTGACCGGGTCCTCACCCGCTTCAATCAAGGCGGCCAGATAGAATATTCCCGCATCGGGATCGCTGTTACGCACCGATTTCTGGAGGCCGCTCAAAAGGGCGAAGCGATCACCGGCATCGTAGAGCAGTGGCTGAGTATCGATCGCTTCGCGGACGATGGCGACGGTGATCTGTTCTCCGCTGAAAGCGGCAGCGATCGATTCGAGCAGGTTCAGGGCTGTTCTGGCTTCACCTCGGCAGCGCGAAGAGATGAGGTGAAGGGCGTCCTGGTCGATGCCACCGATTTCTCTGGCGATACCATCTTCCGACGATATGGCATTGCGGATGATCGTTTCTATGTTGTCACGGCTTAAAGGTTTGAGGCGGAAGACTGATGAGCGCGACAATAGCCCACCGACCAGCGAACAACTTGGATTTTCCGTGGTTGCGCCGATCAGGATAAAGTGTCCTGCTTCGGTGCCGTGCAGGCAGATTTCCTGGGTGTCGCGACGCATACGGTGGATTTCATCGACAAACAGCAGGGTTTCCGGCCGACTTCAAAGTGGCGAACGCTCTGAGCGACAATTCGGCGCAGATCTGTGGCGCTGTTTGTAACCGCTGAAAATTCAATGAAATTTGAACGTGACTTCTGGGCGATCAGTCGCGCCAGGGTTGTTTTTCCCGTTGAGGGGGCGCCGAAGAGAATAATGGAATTGACCTTGTCACGGTCGATCAGGCGTCTGAGCATGGCCCCTTCTGCGAGCAGATGTTCCTGGCCGACAAAGTCTTCGAGGCTGTGGGGCGCATACGATCGGCGAGAGGGGCTTGCCCCGCAAACAACGACATGATTGGCTCCTTGTTGAATCTTGAGCAATCGCAGCTGCAAAAGCGATTCCTCGCTGTTCTTTAGTAGTTACAGGCAGATGACTATAAAGCGACTGAGTATAGGAGGACTGAAGAAAATCTCAACAGGAAACGGCCAGAAATTTTGAAGTGAGGGCCCTCTTTGCCATCGTCATCTGGTGCGGAAGGTCAGAACCGTTGATGTTTCTATTCGCAGACATGGCGTTGGGAAAGCTCCTCTTCGCTCAATTCCGGAACTCCGGCCAAAAGACTGACCCCGCCGTCGATGATTTCTTCACCCATCTGTTCCAGCAGTCTCAAAAAGTTCATAACCAGATGGGGATTGAGCTGCTTGCCGGCCACGTCCAGAAACAGACCGCAGATCTTGGGCAGATCCCATGGTTCTTTGTAGGAGCGTTTTGTCCTTAATGCATCAAAAGTGTCCGAAATCATGGTCATTTGACTACAGACATTTAGTTGCCAGTCTTCCTCGATTTCAGGGTAGCCGGTCTGATCATAGCGCATATGGTGTTCAAAGGCGGTCAGAATAGCCAACTGGGGTATCCCGGTCTGACTCATCAGGTATTGTGCGCCACGGGACGGGTGTTGTCTCATCTGTTGCCATTCTTCAGCGCTGAGTTTTCCGGGTTTACGGATGATCTCCTTGTCGACAAAATTTTACCGGCATCATGGAGCATTCCCGCTAAACCAACATCACGCAGCAGATCGTCATTCAGTCCTAGAGACATTCCCTGAGCGATATTCAAGATAGCGACGTTCAATGAGTGGGTGAAAGAATACTCGTCTTCCAGACGTAACGGCATCAGGGCCAGAAGGGGGTTAGCCTGTTGCTGAAAAGCCGAAACAAAGCCGGCGATGATCGCAGAGATCTCTTTGATGTTGCATTCTTCTCTGTTGCCCAGAGATTCGTAAAATTGATCCAGACTTTGCAGTTCTTCAAGCGTCAGATCCTCAAAGCGCATGATCGGACGGGAGGCCTCGGGTTTATCTCTGACATCGATGATCCCGTAATGGATGTGTGCTGCTCGGGTGTCAAATTGCTCAACGGTTTCAATCCCTAAGGCGACTTCAAAAAAAAGTCTGATCTCGTTATTTCCAAGTCCTTTCCTGAAGCTGATAAATTCAATTGAGCGGGCGTGTAGCTTATCGGCCACGCGTTCGGTGTGGGGTGTCTTGTTCAACGGTTTTCCGTCAAAGAGAATATCATTTTTAATAATGAAAAAGGTCAGATCGTCTTGACGATTCAGAATGGACGTCAATGTGTCCTGGATTTTGGGGATCAGCTTGTCGACTTGAGGATGATCGAGCGAATAGAGTGAGGCTGTCGCCAGGATTGCCGAGATCTGGTTCAGCACGTTTTCAATGGACCGACGTTCTGAGAGATTGGTCATTCTGGTTTCCCTTCCAGCAGTTTATTCAAGACCTGTTTTGCTTGTACTGTTGTGGAACCGCTGCCTGTATCGATCTGCTGCTTGAGTATGGGGAGGACCTGGTCGGCCGGATAATTCATCAGAGCTCTGATGATTTCGAGCTTGAGTTGCTGATATCGTCGGGCATGGAGTATTTTTCTTGTTTTGAGTTTCTTGGCAAAAACGGGCAAGGCCTGATTCTGTTTTTGTTTGGCCAGGCTGTGGACCAGTGCTTTTTTAATATCAAAATCGAATGTGAACAGTTTTTCTCGGGCGAGCATAGTGAGCATTTTATTGATCAGTTCCGGGGTATTGACAAGGCTGCACATGGAGATGGCGTGCAAAACTTCCTGGCGGTCTGCCGATGAGAGACTGTATGACAGCTGAGACAGAGAGCCTTTGTCTTTGAAGCGCAAGCAGGTTTTCAGCGCTTCCTGGCGTACGCGCTGGTGGTTATGGTTAAGAAAAGTTCTGATTTGCGGCAGCTTTTCCTGGGCCCCCAGCTGTCCCAGAAGCAAAAGAATATTGCGGACGACAAACCAGCGATGATCTTCGAGATATTCGTTGGCAGCGTCGACGACGTTTTCGGTCTCTCCTATTTTTTTAACGTTTTTAAAAACAGTAAGCGGGCTGCCCGGTTCTGCTCAATTGCCATAAGTTCGAGCAGGGGGCGGATAAAGCCTGGGCCGAGCAGGGTGATGATTTCATCAATCGACGAATGATGTTCTTTACCGAGCCGGGAGACATCCTTTAATACCTGCGAATAAAAGGTCGCGGGAAGTAGTTTGATAAAGCCGTTGAGTTCCGTTTGGGAGCTGTTTTTACAGAAAGATCGACACAGGTACAACAGCCCGGCATAGTCGGTCGCCCCAAGATAATACTCAAGTGCCATTGCCATCTGTTTATGCAACGCAGGAAGGTATTCCTGATCCGGGTTGGTTTGAAGTATGTGCAAGGAGAGCTTGGCCATCTGTTGTTCAGTTTTGGCGGTCTCGAGCTGTTTTTTAATTTTTCGAGCTGAAGGGTCAGAGTCTGTGGAATGTTCTGGCTGGAAAGGATCTGAATCAAAGTTTTCTGGTAGCGTTGCGGAACATACTGATTAAATTTGTCGGCACGCAGCAATTCCCGCATTTGTGCTATGCGTTTTTCTGTTTCAGCCTGAAGCTGCTTGTCTTCTTTGTCGGAGACAAGATTTTTTTTTCTGGCGAGTTGAGTGATGAGAGGGAGGATAACCGGTGATGAATAATTTTTATCCTGTGTGACCAGTTTAAAAGCCGTGAGGATGCTGACATCAGAAAAACCGCTAAAGAAATCTTCAGCATTTTTTCTCAGCAGCTGCAGATTACATATTCCGGTGATGATTTCCTGCCGTTGCTCTGCACCGAGATGGTTTACAAAATCAGCAAGCTTGAGGAAGGAGGCAACCTTTTCATGCGATATTTTCTGACCTTGGGCGGCAAGCAGCGAATGGTTGAACTCTTTCGTCAGGGTGTCCTGACGTTGTCTGCGGACCGGATGTGATTCCTCGCACAACAGATCGGTTATTTTCGGGCCAACTCTGCGGCTGAAGTCTTGTCAGGATTGAAATTGTCCATTGCGGTGTCGCTGATGCTGCAGAGAAGTTTCCGGGCAAATCTATTCCAGAACTCTTCTGATGATCGGACATTGTCAAGGTAACGGCTATCCTCTGCCTTCTCCAGAAGGAGGAAATCCCGTTTGGACATTTCTGTAACTTGAATAGCGGCAACACCACGTTGTGCGAGACAACGGCAGATGCCTCCTTTATCCCAGGTATCGGCTGGTTTGCTGACCAGCAGGCGTAGAAAGGAATAAAGTTCGGGGATGGTCAGGGTCGCGCTGATCGAAAAAGAGGAGATCCCGTGCTGGAACATCCGATAGGCAAATTTAGAAAAAAGTTGATCTTTGGGATTTAAGGGTTCGCCCTGAATCAGAAAATTGTACTTGGCGACACTGATCAGGAGGTCCCCCTCTCGATTGCAGTAGCTGCCCAGTTGTTCCATCACTTTTAGTGTTGCGTCTCTGACAACGCTATTTTCTTCGTGATAGAGGCTAAGATGTTTGCAGACCACGAAGAGGTTGTGAAGAATACCGGAAGGGCCAGCATGCGATGTAGATAGACTGTTCATCGAAATCCGTGTCGGTCATCGGGCTGAAGACTGTGTGAATTATGTACAATAATAATGACAATTTCTCTTGTGTGCATCTTCCTTAGAAAAATATAACAATCCATGGTCGGTTTCTCAAGGGATCGCAGGAAGAAGTATCGTCTGGCGATGAAAAACAGACTCGAGAGCGGAAAATACCTAAATCAGCAACATACGATCGGATACGAATTCTTCGCCTCGAACCTTGTAGAACTGCTCCAGTAAGGCCTCTACACTCATCTTTTCTTTTTCCTCGCCGCTCTGGTCGAGGATGACCCGGCCTCCATGCAGCATAATCAGGCGGTTACCGAGTTGCAGGGCCTGACGCATGTTGTGGGTGACCATCAGGGCTGTCAACTGTTGCTCTTCAATCAGTTGTTGGGTCAGTTCGAGAACCTGCTGTGCTGTTTTGGGGTCAAGAGCTGCGGTGTGTTCGTCGAGCAGCAGAATCTTTGGTTTGACCAGGGTCGCCATCAGCAGGGTCAGGGCCTGACGCTGACCACCGGAAAGCAGGCCGACACGATCCTTCAGCCGATTTTCCAGGTTGAGGCCCAGTTGTGACAGTTGCTGACGGAACAGTTCGCGATCACTCTGCCTGACCCCGCTGCCCAGACCGTGCACACGTCCACGACGATTGGCCAGAGCGAGATTCTGTTCGATCGACAGCGGGGAGCAGGTTCCAAGCAGGGGATCTTGAAAAACACGGCTGATCAAGGTGGCGCGCTTATGTTCGGGCCAATGGGTGACATCTTCTTCATCGACACGGATGTGTCCACTGTCTATGCCTGTGCTGCCGGCCAGACAGTTGAGCAGGGTACTCTTTCCGGCACCGTTCGAGCCGATGACAGTAATAAAATCACCTGTACGGACATTGAGGTTGATTCCTGATAATGCCAGGACCTCGTTAATGCTGCCACGATGGAAAGTTTTCACCAGGTCAGTTATTTCGATCATCGGCGTAACACCTTTCGGCGCAGTTTGGGCAAGGTCAGTGCGCCGACAACCAGACAGGCCGTCAGAAGGTTGAGATCGCTGGGGGTGAAGGAAAACCGCCCCAGCTTCAGGCTCAAGGCCAGGGCTATCGCCAGGCGGTAAACAACTGAGCCGAGCAGCGCCGCCAGGAGTGCGCGGCCGATGGAACGACATCCGAAGAGGGTTCACCGACGATGACGGAGGCCAGCCCGGCGACGATGGTACCAACCCCATGTTGACGTCGGCGGCTCCCTGGCTTTGACAGAGCAGGGCTCCGCTGACCGCCGCCAGTCCGTTGGACAGGCCAACCGTCAGGATGATGACCCGGTCGGTGTTGACTCCCTGACTGGTGATCATCTGGTTGTTGGCGCCGGTCGCCTGCATCGCCAGCCCAAAGGCGGTATGCAGCAGCCAGAGCAGGAAAAGCAGCGCCAGGATTGAGAAGATGCCGAACATCAGCGGTGCCGCATTGAACATGCCGATTCCGGCATCGAGCAACGGTTGCAGTACCGTCGGTTTGCCGAGCAGGGTCATGTTCGGGCGGCCCATGATCCTGAGGTTGATCGAGTAGAGAGCGATCATGGTCAGGATTGAAGCCAGCAGGTGCAGGATTCCGAACTTGGTGTTGAGCACACCGGTGACCGCTCCGGCCAGAAACCCGGCTGCCAGAGCCAGAACGAGCGAAGTAAATGGATCGATACCGGCACTGATGGCCACGGCGGAGACCGCTGCTCCGAGCGGCAAGCTGCCGTCGACGGTCAGGTCGGGAAAATCGAGTACGCGGAATGTCAGGTAGACGCCGAGCACGAGGAAGCCGTAGGCAAATCCCTGTTCAAGTGCGCCCATAAATGCATAGTATGTCATGGTGTGGTTGAGGACTCAGAAAAACACCAATCTGCGGCTTTATGCCCATTCAGAAAAACGCGATGCAGTTTTGCTACGCCTCGTTTCTCTTCACTGTGCAAGCCTCTCAGCTTGGTATTTTTCTGAACCTTTTAAAGTTAGAGTTAGTGATCTTTTCTTGTGGAAAACCGATTGTCCCCAGAGGAAACTTTGAATCTCATCACGCTTATAAAGAGAAGATCGACTACTCAATAATCCTATCTGCTTTTTCCAGAATAGTCGATGGAACCTCAATCCCCATCTTGGCAGCCGAACCGGGATTCAGGTGAATCAGAAACTCACGCAAGGTCTCAACCGGCATCGTGGCGGGATCGGCCCCTTTGAGGACGCGGCTGACCATTTCTCCGGTCTGGCGACCCATGAGGTAGTAGTCAACGGCCAAGGCAGCGATAGCGCCGCGAGTGACCGAGTCGGTGTCGGCGGCAAAAATCGGCAATTTGGCCTGATAGCCGATCTGGGTGATCGCTTCAAAGGCTGAAACCACGGTGTTGTCGGTCGGGATGTAGACGGCCTCGACCCGGCCGATCAGGCTTTTTGCGGCCTGGAAAACCCCGGCTGAATTACTGACGGTCGCTTCTTCGACCTTGATCCCTTTTTTAGCGGCTTCTTCTTTCAAAACTGTAACCAGAGTGACCGAATTGGCCTCACCTGAATTATAAATGACGCCAATCGTCTTCAGTTTTGGCAGAAATTCAAGGATCAGCTCAAGCTGTCGGTCGATAGGACTCATGTCGGTTGTTCCGGTCACGTTGCCCCGGGCCGGTCCAGGGATTGAACCAGCCCTGCTCCAACCGGATCGGTGACTGCGGCGAAAACGATTGGCAAGGATTTGATCGCTTGAGCACAGGCTTGGGCGGTTGGGGTCGCAATGCCGACGGCGACATCGGGCTGTTCGCCCAGAATCTGTTTAGCGATCAGGTTGGCTGTGGCGATATTGCCCTGAGCGACGTGATCGTGAAATGTCATTTCATTCCTTGATCCGTCAGTTCATCTTTAATGCCCTGGCGCAGAGCATCAAGGGCCGGGTGTTCGACGATCTGGTTAAAGGAAACAGTATATTCTGTCGCCAGGGCCGGCAGAGCCAGAATCATTACTGCCAAAATCAGGACAAGAGCACGTTTGATCATCATTGTCTCCCCTTTAAAGTGAAAGGCGATAATCTAACCTTTTGTCAGAAGTGAGGTCAAGACATGCAGAAAGTGTTGCCTGTTTGTCAGGGAATTGATACATATACCTGCTTTATATTAGTCCATAATCGCACTTAAAATGCGAGAGGAGTTGTCTGATGTTGAGAATTGCCGTCGTGGCTTATGATAATTGCCTGCAGTCGGGGATTGCTGGAATGCTTGATCTCTTTGCTCTGGCGAACTGGGAAAACAGACGTCTGCAACCGCAGCAGAAGGGAAGTTTCTGCAAGGTTGAAGTCGTGACTGTCGATGGTGAATCGGTCACCAGTTTTAACCGTCAGCCTGTCGTTCCTTCATGCTGTCTCGCTGACTGCAAGAGTCCCGATCTGGTTATTATTCCGGGTATGCTGGGGCGCCCGGAGAAACTGCTTGAATATAAAGAGCTGATCAGCTGGATAGGCCGGCAGCATCAAAACGGCAAGGTGGTGGCCAGCGCCTGTACCGGTGCTTTTCTTCTGGCTGAAACCGGGATATTGAAAGGGCGTTCAGCGACAACTCACTGGCAGCTGGCCGATCGGTTCCGGTTACGTTTTCCCAAAGTCGATCTGCAGGTGGATCGTATTCTCATCGATGGAGGAGACTATTTAACCGCAGGTGGAACCGGTGCTCATGCCGATCTGGCCCTGGCATTGATTGAACGGTTCGGGTCGCAGTCGCTGGCGGATGCCTGTGCCCGGATGATGTTGATCGATGCCCGTCAACGTGATCAGGCTCCCTTTGTTCATTTTCAAGGGTGTCGCGATCATGGTGATGCGACAATCCTTAAAGTACAACAGTGGCTTGATCGATTTTACCGAGAAAAAGTTGTCATCAAGGCGATGGCGAAGCGGGCAGGTCTGAATGAGAGGACGTTCCTGCGGCGGTTTCGAAAGGCGACAGGGGAAACCCCGCTTGAGTATCTGCAACGGCTGAGGATTGAAAAGGCGAAGCAGTTATTGCTCAAGACAGATCAGGATCTGGAACAGATTACAAAAGCGGTTGGCTATGTGGATTCAAGTTCTTTCCGGAGGCTGTTCAGGCAGGTGGTTGGGATCTCACCGGCTGTCTATCGCAAGCGTTTTGGGAGCTGACGCAGTGACAGCAGAGTATGAATTGCAAGTGAGCTGATGATCAGCACGCCGGCGATCAAAGTTCTCTGGTGGGGGACTTCGCCCAGAGCCACCCAGACCCAGAGCGGCCCGAAAACCGTTCCAGCCAGCAGCAGCAGGCTGACTTCAGGGGCTTGAAGATAGCGCGGTCCAAGAGTGATCAGGGCGAACGATACCGGCAGGATCAGGCCTCCGAGCAGCAGGAGTGTTCCGGCATCGCTTGGCGATACTTGTAAAGGCTGGGCACCGAGAAGAAAGGCGAGAACAACGACCGCCAGATTGCCGAGTGCATTGGCTGGAACCATGTTGACATTTTTCCCTCGGCGGATAATGACGATATTCGCAGCCCACATGGCCGTTGCCCCGAGGGCGAGCAGATCGCCCAGAAGTAATCCTTGCTGCAGACTGCCGGAAAAGATAAAGAGGATGCCACCAAAGCAGGACAGAATGGCTATCCAGGTTCTTAATAGGATCTGTTCGCGCAGGAAAAGCCAGCTGAGTAAACTGCTGATCACCGGTGTTGCCGCCAGAATAACCAGTGCATTGGCGGCGCTGGTATGTTTGAGCGAGCTGATAAACAGCAGTGAACCGATGGTGATGGTCATGGCCGACAGGATGCCGGTCCGGCCTGTAGCAACGAAACTTTGCAGAAAGCGGCGACGGTAGAAGCAGGCCAGAAACAGACTCATCATGATTGCCGTCAGCAGGCAGCGCCAGAACAGCAGCGTCCAGATATCGGCTTCGATCAGTCGAACCAGCAGTGCTTCAGGGCTGAGCATCAATACGCCAGCTCCGGTTATCAGTAAACCCTTGGTGTGATCTGTATAATTCATAAGCGCGATTGATCTCACAGCGGTTGAAGAAAAGCAAGCCACTTCGAATCAATCCTGAACAAGAGAAAGGCCCTGCTTTTTCGGCAGACAGAGTGATATGCGGTGGGACCGTTGCCGAATGAAATCTGTTTCCGCCGGACGGGTTCGAATTTGTTAGCTGTTTGAGGGAAGGAGTGGGTATGATGATGCGAGGAGGTGTTTATGGCGATTTCCGGGAATCCAAAAAAATGGCGCGTGATATTGCTGATGGCTATCAGAGTTTGTCACCACCTGGGCTGAAAAAATATAATGCAGCTGATTTGAAAATTATTCTCAATAATATCAGCTTGGTTAAGCGTGAAATACGTCAGCTGCAGGTCCCTCTGGATGATGTGACTCTGATCAAGGCCAAAAACATGCAGATTTCGCGGATGAATCAGGCCGAGGTCGTTCTTCGCACCTATTGTAAGAAGATGCGTATTGCAATTTAACAAGACAAAAGAACATGACCCTGGTGTTATCCGGACTTGGCGGAAGGATGTTCCTTCCTTTTCAGAATTATAGCTGCCGGTCTTCAGGGTAGAGGTACCGGTTTGTCGATCCCGTAAGCTCTATCCATCTTTTTTTTGTTGAAGCCAATGGACAAATTCCTGATCTGCCAGATTCCCATCACCGAAGTTCAATTCCAGCAGGCGGCGCAGATGAGCCATGGTCTGGTCATCCTCTTCGATAAAGATGAAACCATAAAAATGATCATGCTGGTGGATCAGCTCAGCGTTGAATTTGAGCCGAATTGAATTATCCGGCAGAAAAATGCTCAGCATGGCCTGATCACTGATCTGCAAGTTAAGGCTTTGGTCACTGCGAAATAACGCCCCCTGCAAAGCGAGATCAACCAGGTCACAACGATAGGGCTTGTCGGCAATATGGATATCGGCTTCCGTACGGAAATTGACTCTTTTGAAATTGCGTTGATCATGCATAGGCATGTCCTTTCCTGCTTCGTTTTGTCACAGTCAAAGTTTAACAGGAATTGAGCTGTTTGCCGCTCAGGGATCATCTTTTTGCCGGCTGGACGGGCGAAATCCAATTCCTGCTTGCACGGGCGCGGTGTCGGGGTTACATTTGTCTTAATGTTTTTTAAACGTCAGGGGCTTGTCTAGATAGTGCTCATCCGGAAACTCTGGATAGCACAGCGACCGTTTCTGAACAGAAACCAGATAGCAACATGCGATTGGCTTCCGGGCTTGACTTGGGACATGGCCACATACGAGGATACCTTTTATGCTATATCCAAAAAGAATGATCAGCAGAATCATACTGCTTTTAGTGATCGCCCTTTTACCGTACAGCAGCTGGGCCAAAGATGCAGAAACTTTCGACAGTAACCGGGCTCGTCTGCTGGGGCATATGTTGCAACAACAGTTGAGCGGGAAGCACTACAGTCAAAAACCAACGGATGATACCCTGTCCGATGCGGCTTTCGATCTTTATCTGAAGCAGCTCGATTTTCAGAAGCGGTTTCTGCTTCAAGAGGATGTTGCCCGGTTGGAAGAGTACAGGAACCTGATCGATGACAGTATTCGTCGGGGCGACTTGATCTTCCGTTGACGGGCCGGACTCTGCTTAATAAGCGTATTTCTCAAGTGGAAGAAATCGTCGAGCAGCTGTTCCAGGAGCAGATCGATCCAACGGTCACTGAAAGTATCGAAACCGATGCCGAAAAGCTCAATTTTGTTGCCGATGACGCTGCCCTGCGTGAACGCTGGCGGAAGATTATCAAGCTTCAGGTCCTGAACCGTTATCTCAACCTGCGTGAAGATGAGATTGGTACCGATGACGAGGGGGGCTTGCTGCCGGTTTCTCCGGGGCAGGAACGTGAGCTGCTCGACAAAGCGGTTGAGAAGGTTGGCAAAACCAACCGCAGCCTGTTTGCCCGTATGAAGGAAGAGTCGGAACAGGACCACTATGATCGTTATCTTAATGCTATTTCACGTGCTTACGATCCACATACCAGCTACCTGCCACCGACCTCAAAGGAGGATTTGATATCCAGATGAGCGGCTCCCTTGAGGGGATCGGTGCGACCCTGCGTGAGGATGATGGTTACATCAAGGTTGTGCGTGTCATTCCGGGGAGTGCGGCGTCTAAACAGGGGCAGTTGGAAGCGGATGATATTATTCTCAAGGTCGCCCAGGGAGCTGATGATCCGGTTGATATTACCGATACCCGTATCCGTGATGCGGTTGCCCTGATTCGCGGGAAGAAAGGGACCGAAGTCCGCCTGTCGGTCAAGAAGCCGGATGGACGTCGCTTGATCATCCCTATTATTCGTGATGTGGTTGAAATTGAAGAAACTTTTGTCAAAAGCACAACCGTTGAAGACGAAAAAACGGAGCAGACTTTCGGCTACGTTAAAATTCCTTCTTTTTACCGCGACTATAGTGGCAAGACCAATCGCAACTGTACTGACGATCTGCGTGAAGAGCTGAAAAACTACGCAAGAAGAATATTGCCGGACTGATTCTTGATCTGCGCAATAACGGTGGCGGGTCACTTGCCGATGCTGTCAGCGTGACCGGTCTCTTCATCAAGACCGGACCGGTGGTTCAAGTTCGGAGTGGTTCCGGAAATATCCGGGTGATGAAGGATGATGACAAGTCGGTTGAATACGAGGGCCGATGGTTGTTCTGGTCAACCGCTTCAGCGCCTCGGCTTCAGAGATTCTGGCTGGTGCCTTGCAGGATTACGGTCGTGCCCTGGTCGTTGGTGATGCCCATACCCACGGCAAGGGTACGGTTCAGGCTCTGCTTGATCTCGACCGCTTTGTCAAGTTGCGCGGCATGGACAAGTACATGCCGCTTGGTGCGGTTAAGGTGACAATTCAGAAGTTTTATCGGATCAGTGGGGAATCGACTCAGGAAAAAGGCGTCAGTCCCGATGTTGTGCTGCCTTCCCGCCTGGATGGGCTGGAAAGTGGTGAACAGTATCTTGATAACGCACTTCCCTGGGATCGTATCGCTTCGGCCAGTTATGAGCGTTGGAACGATGCGTCAGCCAAACTGAAACAGCTTCGCAGTTTAAGTCAGGAGCGGGTTGAGAGTGATGAGGACTTCCGGAAAATTATGGAAACTGCCGAGTTGGCGAAAAAGCGGCGTGAAGAAAGCATGCAGTCTTTGCGGCTTGAAGATCTGATTGCTGAACGCAATCAGAGTCTTGAGCAGGAAGATGGCTTGTCACCGCATGGAGCGATGTCGTCCACAGGCGATGACGATAAAAGAAAGACAAGTCACTGGCCGAAGAGGTCGCCGAAGATCCTTATGTCGAAGAGGGTGTGACCTTGCTTCAGGATTATCTCAGGCTGGCCGGTTGATCTCCGCTTGAGCTGGAAGGGGAGATGACCGTCCCCCGATGGAGAAGAGCACAAATCATATGCTTTGCGTCTGATAGAAAAAGCCTGACCTGCAGAAAGAAGCAGTCAGGCTTTTTTATCGAGGCCTCTTCGCCAGCGAACAGCGGTGACAGATTATTGTAGCCCTTTAACCAGATTGTTTGCCAGGGAGCGCATTAGTGTAAAGTAAGCATCCTGACCCGCTGGAATGTCGCTGCCAAGGGGATCAAGGACACCTGTTCTGACTCCGGTCCCTTCGATGATGGTGGCAACCAGGCGCGATTCAAACTGCGGTTCACTGAACACGCATCGGGCGTTCAGCTGTTGCAGTTTAAGCCGGATGTCACTGATTCGTTTGGCACCAGGTTTTCTGTCGGGATCGATCGTGACAGATCCGATGGCATTAAGGTTATAAGCTCTCTCGAAGTACTGGTAGGCAGCATGAAAACGAGATAAGGATAATGTTTGACCGGCGCGAGCTGGTCTTTGAGTTCAACATCAAGTTCTGCTAATCGTGCCAGCATCTTTAATTTGTTGTCCCGGTATTCCCGGGCATGGTCTGGATCGATCCTGACTAAGGCTTCAGCGGTCTCTATAACGATTTCCCCAGCCAGATGGGGATCCAGCCAGAGATGGAGGTCAGGAGCTTGCTGATGCTCTGAGTGGGCTTCATGCCCCTCTTCCTCTGTCCCATGGTGATGGGCCGGCTTTTCCCAATTGCCACTCTGGCGTTTTGTCAGCAATTTTGTTTTCAGGAGGTCGGCGAGTTCCAATTGCTGGGCATCCTTGGCCAGGTTCTGGAGCGGCTTTGCGAGGAAACCTTCCAGTTCGTGACCGACCCAGATAATCAGGTCGGCCCGAGCCAGTGCCTTCGCTTCTGAAGGGCGCAGGCTGTAGCCATGGGGAGAGCCTTTTTGAACCACGAGTTCAGGCGTGCCGACGCCAGCCATCACACCGCTGACCAGTGAGTGGAGTGGTTTAATGCTGACAACGACCCGGGGGGTATCGGCGGCGATAGCGGTAAAAGTGGGCTGGCAGAACAGAATTATAAAAATAAGCAGCTTTTTCATTATTGGACTCCGTCGTTTGAGTTGATTTTTGTAATGTTATAATATAACATTTATAGGGTCAACAAGTTGATGTCGAATAAAAGTAGTGGAGAAAAAAGAGTGCAATTTATAAGTGGTGTCCATGACCACCAGCGTTGTATTGACGAGGCAATGACAAAAGCAGAGCAGGTTTGTCAACAGCATCAGCAACGTTTTACCAAGCAACGACGTCGTGTTTTTGAATTGATCTGGCAGCAACATAAACCGATCAGGGCCTACGATGTTCTGGAGCAGTTACAGCGTGATGGTCGTGCGGCACCACCGATGGTCTATCGCGCCCTCGATTTTCTCCTTGAACTGGGACTGATCCACAGGATCGAGTCTCTAAATGCTTTTGTCGGTTGCGTTCATCCGGGGAGTCCACATGAAGGACAGTTTTTGATTTGCCAGTCCTGCCGCGCTTTTGCTGAACTTGATTCCGAACTGATCAGCGAAGCAATTCGCTGTGATGCCGAAAAAAGTGGATTTGAAATTCAGCAGCGGACAATCGAAATTATGGGTCTGTGTCCGCGTTGCCGGAGACAAAAGGAAAAGGAATGAGTGACACGGTATTGAGCCTTGACAGGATCAGCCTCGAATTAGGTGGACGCTTGTTGTTGGAAGATGTTGATCTGCAGTTGGCTGCGGGCGAGATCGTCACCATAGTGGGACCGAATGGAGCGGGTAAAACCACCCTGTTGCGTATTGCCCTGGGTCTGCAAAAGCCGACAGCGGGCCATGTGAAGCTCGAAAAGTCGACCACAATCGGCTATATGCCGCAAAACTGCAACTGGACCCGACCTTTCCGGTCACGGTTCGGCGCTTTCTGGCCCTGACAGGGCGCAGGCATTTGGATACGTCCATGCCGTTGCTGGCTGAGGTTGGCGCCGAACATGTTATTGATTCCCCGTTGCAGAACCTTTCTGGCGGGGAGTTACAACGGGTTCTACTTGCTCGTGCTCTGGTGAGGGAGCCCGATGTTCTGGTGCTTGATGAACCTGTTCAGGGGTGGATGTCCATGGCCAGGTCGAACTCTACCAGTTGATCAGTCGCATCCGTGACCTGCGGAAATGTGCAATTCTGATGGTTTCACACGACCTCCATCTGGTCATGGCGGCAACTGACAGGGTCCTGTGCCTGAACCGTCATATCTGCTGCAGCGGAACCCCGGAAGTTGTGACGAACGATCCGGCCTATGCTGAACTGTTTGGTGCTCATGCGGTAGAACATCTGGCTGTTTATGTCCACGACCAAACTCACCAGCACGACCATTGTTGCGGCTGTGAAAAGAGGGAACACTGTGATCGATGATTTTCTGTTAAGGGCCCTGGTCGGTGGACTGGGGGTGGCTCTGGTTGCAGGTCCTTTCGGATCTTTTGTCGTCTGGCGACGGTTGGCATATTTTGGCGATACATTGGCCCACTCCGCCCTGCTGGGAGTAGCGCTCGGGTTTGTTCTTCATGTCAATCTGACTGTCGGTATCTTTGTTATCTGCCAGCTTCTGGCTGTGTTGTTGTTTGTCAGTCAGTTTCAACGCCAGCTGGCCAGTGACACTATGTTGGGAATATTTTCTCACGGCGCTCTGTCACTGGGACTTGTCACCCTGGCTTTTATGGACGATGTCAGGATCGATCTGGTTGCTTATCTGTTTGGTGATATCCTTGCTATCGGAAATGCCGATCTCGGTTGGATATTTGGAGCCGGTGGGGTTGCTCTTGTCGGTCTGCTCTGTATCTGGAAGCCTCTCCTCGCGATTACCATCCATGAGGATCTGGCCCGGGTTGAAGGGATTCCGGTTGATCGTATCAACTGGCTCTTTCTCGGTCTGATTGCACTGACTGTCGCGGTAATGATGAAGGTGGTCGGTATGTTGCTTGTAACGGCGCTGCTGATTATTCCAGCGGCGACCGCCCGGCGCTTTGCCGGCAATCCTGAAGTGATGGCTGTGTTCGCTGTTGTTATCGGCTGTCTGTCGGTGATGCTGGGACTGCTCGGTTCATTTCAATACGATACCCCTTCCGGGCCATCCATTGTGGTCGCGGCTTGTTTGCTGTTCATGGGGAGTATGGTGGTGCCGCGTAAAGGGTGATCACTGTTCTTGAAGAAGAAATATTGAAAACCGTCGCTCTCGTCCGATTGATGAGTCACTTTTCTGGTACGACCCGGAAAAGTAACCAAAAGAAGTCGCCCCGCTGTTTTCACCCGCTGCGCGGGAGGCTCCACTCCACAATTGCTTCGGGGCCGATCAGAGGCCTGATCAGGTTGATCATATGGTGATTGGAGAAGGTTTTCAGTGCGACCAGTACCAGGTCAACCGGACCGATTTCTTCTGCTGTCTGCCAGGCGTTGGCCTGTGGCAGGTGATAAGTCCCCTCTGATGGAATGAACGAACAGTCCTTTGTCTGCAACTGCCTGATAGTCACGTCGCATCAGAAAGTGGGCGTCCTGACCACTCTTCTGGAGTTTTGAGCCGTAATAGAGGCCGATGGCACCCGAACCGATAACACCGATTTTCATCCCTATGAGTCTCCTGATTAAAAATTGAACCGGGCTGTAAGGGCAGGGCGGTCATTGTGCCAGCCGAGTGACAGGTTTAAGTTCTGCTGCAACTGTTCTAAAAATTGCTGTTGCCGATTATGGTTGTATTTATGAGCATTGTTCACAGCGTTGTAGATATTGCCACCATACCAGCCCAGCTCAAACAGCGACAAGACCCCGCTGACAGCATAGTTTTCATTGTTCCAGGCTTCAATTGCACCATAGATGAAAGCGGCATTCAAGGCCAGGGCGATGCCGGCCTGGCGTGGACGTTCGGTATAAAGTTGACCGGCTCCCGGCAGGATGGCCGACAGGGTTCCCGCCAGTCGGGGTGATTTGTGCGGCAATTTCAAGTAGCGTTCAACAGACAGGTCGAGTTCGCTTTTAAGCGGTTCTTGCAGCTGATTGAAATGTTGTCGTGCCTTTTCCGGCTGGTTGCTTTGTAATTGGGAGAGTCCCAGGCGATAGAGGATCTCTGCCTTTTCTCCTCAGCTGCCGATTTGGCTAAAAGCTCAAATCGATCTTTCGCCTCTGCGTAATCACCACGCTGGTAGGCAACTTCAGCGAAAAGCTGTCTGGCCTGCTCCGCGTGGGAGCTTCCGGGGTAGTCCGACCAGATTTTTTCCAGGGCCCGATCCGCTTTAAGCCAACGTTCACCGGCAATCAGGCTGCGGGCTATTTGGAGTTGGGCATAAGCGGCACGTGGATCGGCAGGTTGGTAATGGATGAAGCGCTTGTATTCCGTAATGGCTCGGTAGTGATCCCCCTCAGCGGCCAGGCTGTCTGCAAAGGAAAGCTGGTCAGGAGAGGCGGCCAGGACATATGAATATGTTAACAGCAGGATCAGAGCGATGCGCAGAATCAGCATGATTTTTCCTGTCGTAGAGTGTTAGCGCAACCACGAATTCTAGCATAACCTATGTGACAGAGCCTATGGAAAAGCTATTTTCTTTTGTGAATCAGGATGTTAACCGAAAAAGCCTTATTTGACGAAAGGCACCCTTTGTGATAGACTCTGTAGGTCGAGCTAAAGGAGTTTATTTTGTTTAAAATTGGTGATATGGCAGTGTATCCAACCCAAGGGGTTGGAGTTATTGAAGACATCGAAAATCGTGAGTATTCTGGACAAAGTCAGCGGTTTTATATTTTAAGGATTGTCGACAGCGATATGAAGATTATGGTTCCGGTTGGCAACGCCGGAAATGTTGGCTTGCGCAGGCTGATTGATCAGAACTGCATCACAGGCATTTTCGATGCCTTGGCAGAGCCGACGGATCATGGCAAAATCGCATCTTGGAGCCGCCGTCAGCGGGAGTACAATGATAAGTTGAAAACGGGTGATCTGCTTGAAGTGGCAGAGGTCCTGCGTGATCTGTATCAAATCAGTTCGGCTAAGGAGCTTTCTTACGGCGAGAAGAAGGTGCTTGAGCAGGCTCGCAAGCTGTTGATCACGGAAGTTGCCTAGCTGAAGGAGCCAAGGAAGACCAGGTCACTCAACGTCTGGAAAAAATTTTCCACTAACGTTTGACAGGCATAAAGCAGTATAAGACCGGGCGTGTATCGCCTGGTCTTTCTGTTTGTGGCTGTAACCCTATATTCTGATATGGATTGACCATGAAAGCAACCGTTCTGATCCCGGCTGCAGGGATGGGCCGCCGGATGGGTGCAGCGGTAAGCAAGCAGTACCTTTCTCTGGCCGGAAAGCCAATTCTGGCTCATACGATTTCTTTGTTTGAATATCATCCGCAGGTTGAACATATCTATCTGATTGTTCCAGAGAGCGATATCTCCTATTGTCGGCGGGAGATTGTTGCCTGCTATGGCTTCAGCAAGGTCCATGGCATCGTTGCCGGCGGCAAGGAGCGACAGGACTCGGTTTTGAACGGCCTGGTGGCATTAGAGCAGGATGGCCTTGATCAGGCAGAGCGCCCGATTCTGATTCACGATGGGGCCCGGCCGTTGTTTGATGCCGCATTGTTATCCCACTTGATCGATATCGTCATTGAGCGGGGTGCCTGTGCCGTCGGGGTGCCGGTTAAGGATACGATCAAAGATGTTGAAGGTCGGCAAATCATGGGCTCACCCGATCGTAGCCGGCTGTGGCATGCCCAGACCCCTCAGGGGTTTCAGTATCGTCTGCTCAGGCACGCTTTGATCAGGCCCTGGCGGAGGGGTTCAGTGGAACCGATGATGCTTCCTTGCTGGAGCGGACGGGCTATAATGTGCAGATGCTCGAAGGTCATTACCGCAACATCAAGGTCACGACACCGGAGGATCTGTTGATTGCTGCAGCACTTTTGGAGCATATCGGAAAGGACGCCTGAAATGCGAATCGGTCATGGCTATGATGTTCACCAGCTGGTTGAAGGGCGCCCGCTGATTCTCGGTGGAGTTGAAATTGATTACGAGCTTGGTCTGTTGGGCCACTCAGATGCTGATGTCCTGATCCATGCCGTCTGTGACGGAATTCTCGGTGCCTTGGCTCTGGGAGATCTGGGGCGTCATTTTCCCGATACCGATGCTGCCTATGCCGGAATCGACAGCCGTGAACTGTTGCGTCAGGTGATCGAGCAGATGAAAGCAAGGGGATACCGGATCGGCAACCTCGACACCACGATTCTCTGTCAAAAACCGAAATTGGCACCACATGTTTCAGGGATGGTGGCTAATATTGCTGATGATTGCCAGTGCCGTCCCGGTCAGATTAATGTAAAGGCAACGACAACCGAAAGATTGGGTTTTGCCGGTCGCTGTGAAGGTATTGCGGCTTACGCGGTCGTTCTCTTGCAGGAAGATGATCAAACTCTGCAGCAAGACTTGCTGCTGTTATTTCTTAATATGCTTTTTGGCTTTTCTGTCTTGCCATCAAAGGCAAGAGTATTTATATAACGCAGAGACATTAATGCCGTAGCCTTTGCAGAGCACAAGCGGATTTCAATAACCTCTGTTCTTTGGGGAGGATTCTTCGTTTGCGGCGATGATGTTTTATCCGGTCCATTGACATAACAGAAACACAATTGACAGATCGTTTAAGATTCTGCTTCAAATAAGCAATGAAGGACATGTGCATGAGTAGCGAAATACCCGTCAGTTCAAATTTTATCCGTACCATCATCAACGAGGACCTGGCCAGTGGCAAGCGCGATCAGGTTGTCACCCGCTTTCCACCGGAGCCGAATGGCTATCTGCATATCGGCCATGCTAAGAGCATCTGTCTGAACTTTGGTCTGGCTGCTGAGTACAAAGGTCGCTGTAACCTGCGCTTTGATGATACCAATCCGGTTAAGGAAGAGGACGAGTATGTCGATGCGATTAAGGAAGATGTCGCCTGGCTCGGTTTTGACTGGGGGAAAAGCCTTTTTTGCCTCGGATTACTTCGATCAGTTGCATCAGTGGGCGATCAAGTTGATCAAAAAGGGCAAAGCCTATGTTGACAGCCAATCCGCTGAGGAGATGCGCATCAATCGTGGAACCCTGACTGAACCGGGAACCAACAGCCCTTATCGCGAGCGCAGTGTCGAAGAAAACCTTGACCTGTTTGAAAAGATGAAAAATGGCGATTTTCCTGACGGATCACACATTTTAAGGGCAAAAATCGACATGGCTTCGCCTAATATGAACCTGCGTGATCCGGCCATGTACCGGATTCTGCACGCCAGCCATCATCGCACGGGTGATAAGTGGTGCATCTACCCGATGTATGACTTTGCCCACGGTCAGGAAGACTCGATCGAGGGGTGACGCATTCGATCTGTACGCTGGAATTTGAAGATCATCGACCCCTTTATGACTGGTTTATCAGGGAGCTGGAAATTTTTGCTCCGCAGCAGATTGAGTTCGCTCGGTTAAATCTCAGTTACACGGTCATGAGTAAGCGCAAACTGTTGCAGCTGGTCAACGAAGACTATGTCGAAGGGTGGGATGATCCACGTATGCCGACTGTATCGGGAATGCGCAGACGTGGTTATCCTGCTGCCGCGATTCGCCAGTTTTGCGAACGGATCGGAGTTGGCCGGGGGCGAACTGGATCGATCTGTCTGTTCTGGAAGATTGTGTGCGCGAACAGTTGAACGAAACCGCTTTTCGCCGCCAGGCTGTGCTCAATCCACTCAAGGTGACGATCACCAACTATGACAAGATCGAGATGCTTGATGCACCGAACCATCCGCAGCAACAGGAGCAGGGGCACCGAACCCTGCCGATGAGTAACGAACTGTGGATCGATCGTGACGATTTCATGGAAAATCCGCCATCGCCGAAAAAATATTTCCGTCTTGGACCTGAGCGCGAAGTACGATTGCGGAATTCCTATATCATTAAATGTGATGAATATATCAAGGACGAGAGTGGCGAGGTGGTTGAGCTCAAGTGTTCGGCAGATCTCGACACATTGGGAAAAAATCCTGAAGGGCGCAAAGTCAAAGGGATCATCCATTGGGTTTCAGCCCCGCACGCCAAAAAGGTTCAGGTCAGGATTTATGACCGTCTGTTCGATCAGGAAAACCCGGATAAGGCGGAAAATTATCTGAGCGCATTGAACCCTGGCTCTTTACAGGTCACTGAGGCTCTGGTTGAGCCGAGTCTGATGGAGGCCGGTCCAGGGGAAACATTCCAGTTTGAGCGGGTTGGTTACTTTACTGTCGATGCCAAGGATTCTAAAGAGGGTGCACCTGTATTCAACCGAACTGTGACACTGAGAGATACCTGGGCAAAGATTAAGTAGCGGAGTAATAAATATTCCTTCTCCTGCTGGGAGAAGATGCCCGAAGGGCGGATGAGGAGAGCTTCAAGGCCCCTCACCCCGCCCCCTCCGCAGAGGAGGGGGAGGATACAATTAAATTGGAGTAAAAACATGAGCCTGCGCGTTTACAATACAATGAGCGGTAAGAAAGAAGAGTTTCAGCCTCTGGTTCCCGGTAAGGTCGGCATGTATGTCTGTGGCGTCACGGTTTATGATTACTGTCACATCGGCCATGCCCGGGCTAACATCGTTTTTGACATAATCTACCGCTATCTGCAGTTTGCCGGCTACGATACGACCTATGTGCGTAATTACACCGATGTTGATGACAAGATCATCAAGCGGGCCAATGAACGTGGGATCTCAAGCAAAGAGCTGGCTGAAGAGTTTATCGCGGCCTTTGATGAGGACATGGACGCACTTGGTCTGGTCCGTCCGACCCATGAACCACGGGCGACAGAGTACATCGATCAAATCATAGAAATTTGTCAGACTCTGATCGACAAAGGTTTTGCCTATGCCGCAGAGGGGGATGTTTATTACCGGGTCAACAAATTTGATGAGTACCTAAAGCTCAGCAAGCGCACCATGGACGAAATGTTGGCGGGAGCACGTATTGCTCCGGGCGAGCGCAAGGAAAAGCCGATGGACTTTGCCCTCTGGAAAGGGGCTAAACCGGGCGAGCCGAGCTGGGAGTCGCCTTGGGGCAATGGTCGCCCGGGCTGGCATATCGAATGCTCAGCGATGAGCTCATCACTGCTGGGCGAAAGCTTCGATATTCACGGCGGTGGTCGCGACCTGATCTTCCCGCATCATGAAAATGAGATCGCTCAGTCCGAAGCTGCCAACGACAAGCCTTTTGCCAAATACTGGGTTCACAACGGTTTCGTCAATGTCAACCAGGAAAAGATGTCAAAGTCGCTGGGCAACTTTTTTACCATCCGCGATATCCTTAAAACCTATAACGCCGAAGTGGTGCGCTTCTTTATTCTGACCTCTCACTATCGTTCACCGATCGATTTTTCCGATCAGAATCTGGTTGAAGCTCAGGCCGGTTTGAGCCGTTTTTATGAGGCTCTATTGAGTGCCGATCAGATGCTTGAAGGAGCAACGGAGGAAGCTGCTGAAAGTACGGCAGGTGTTGAGCTGGAAGCAAAGTTTCGCGAGGCGATGGACGATGACTTCAACAGTGCCCTGGCGATTGCCCACCTGTTTGAAGGTGTGCGCACCATGAATCGTCTGGTTGCGACCAAAAAGTTCAAAAAAAGGGCCGATCTGGTGGCCCAGGTTCGCGATCTGCGTCAGACCGTGCTGCGGTTGGGAGATGTGCTCGGTATTTACAACTCTGATCCCGCTGAATGGCTTGAGCAGATCCGCATGGCCGGACTGGCCAAACTGGATATCAGTGCAGAAGAAATTGATGAGCAGATCAAACTGCGCTTGCGGGCTCGGGCAGACAAAGACTTCGCCAAGTCGGATGAAATCCGTGATGCTTTAGCCTACCGCGGTATTGAACTGCTTGACAGCCGTGAAGGAACGAGCTGGAAGTTGAAATAATGCCGACTTCTGTGTAATACGAAATGAAAAAGGCGGATCCGACTGGATCCGCCTTTTGCGGTTTTATCGCTTTCCTTCATGTCGTACATCCCAGGTGAGCTGAGGATACTTGATATCGCGGTTTTGCAAATGATTCTCTCCCCAGGTTTGCAGAATTTGAAAGACCGGGCACAGAGTCAGTCCATATTCAGTCAGAGAATATTCAACTTTGGGTGGCATGATCTGATGCACCTGCCTGAGAATAATTCCTTCACGCTCAAGGTCGCGTAACTGCTGAACCAGCATTTTTTTTGTGATTTTGGGAATCCGTCGTAACAGTTCATTAAACCGACAAGGTGTGTGACGCAAGTGCCAGAGAATTGATGGCTTCCACTTGCCACCGATAATTGACAGTGCCGCTTTGACCGGTTTTTCATCAAAATCGAGTAAATGATCCAGAGTTTGAGGTGGTTGATTCATTGGCTGCTCCATTTTATGGTTCATATTTTCACCAGCTGTAAGAGTCGATTCTTAAGTTAAAGGTATTAAAAAGTAGACTAGGTAACATAATAGTGCCTGGTTGCTATTTTACAACCCATAACTTAGCATGTGAATATCTGAATAAATAAATGCTTGTGGAGGAGAAAAAATGAAAAACTATGATGTCCTTATTCTTGGTTCCGGCCCGGCAGGTCTTGAGCTTTGCTATATGCTGGCCGGGAGTGGACAATCCATCTGTTTTATTGAGAAAGAAGAAATTAATTTTGGCGGGGCCTGTGTTAATTCGGGTTGTATGCCGACCAAGCAACAGGTCCATTCGGCGGAATTTGTCAGTGCCGCTCAGAAGGCCGAACAGTTTGGAGTCATGTTTGGCCGGCCTGAAATCAATATGCATTCGATTTCGCAGCAGAAACATGGCTTAACCGGACGACTCAGAAGTTTGCATAAGGAGATGACCCCGGCAGATAAAATATATGGTCATGGTCGTTTTATTGACAATGAAACAATCGAAGTGACCAGGGCTGATGGCTCTTGTGAACAGGTGCGAGGAAAGACGATAGTGATCGGCACCGGCGCCCGGTCACGATCGCTTCCGGGAATCGACATTGATGGTAAAATCGTTTGTACCAGTGATGATCTTCTCAACAATAATGTGATCCCGACACGTTTACTGATTGTAGGAGGCGGCGTCGTCGGTCTGGAGTTTGCGTCGATCTATCGCGCCTTTGGCAGTGCTGTCACAATTATTGAGGCCCTGCCGCAGTTGCTGCCGAATGAAGATCCTGATACAGGGTTGATTGTTCAGCAGTGTCTGGAAGAGCGCGGTATCAGTGTTCATGTCAACACAGCTGTCAGCGGTATTGACATAAAAGATGGAGAGGCTCAATGTCGCTTCAGAGGCGATCTTCCGGCGGCGCAAAATTATGATAAAGTCTTGATCAGTGTAGGCCGTCAGCCGAATACTGATGATATCGGCCTGGAACACACCGATGTTGAAGTTGATAACGGATTTATCAAGGTCGATGATTACTTGCAGACAAAGGTTCCTCATATCTACGCGGCCGGCGATGTGCTCTCAACAGCCATGCTAGCCCATACTGCCGTCTATGAAGCGATGATTATTGCTGATAATCTTAAAAATCCTTGCAGTAAACGATATGAAAATAAAGTGACACCGAGGGTGGTTTATTCAACTCCGGAAATAGCCACAACAGGATTGACGGAAAAAGAAGCTCAAGAAGCCTATGATGATATCAAGGTCATCAATTTTCCACTTGAGATGAGTCCAAAAGCGATTATCTGTCAGGAAACCGAAGGACGAATAAAACTGATCTATCGTGAAAAATGTGGAACCCTGGTTGGGGCAAACCTGATCGGGAAAGCATCAACTGAAGTGATCCACGAACTCAATCTTGCTGTCACCCACGGTCTGACAGTCGATCAATTGAAAAATACGGTACACGCTCATCCGACCATGGCTGAATCGATCTGGTTCGCCGTATTAAAGGGGCAGCCCTTTAATTCAACTGCAGAGTGGGGCTCGGCCATGTCGGAGCAGAGTCATTAAGCCACACTATCTTTATTGTCATGGTGGGTCGAACGATTGACCCACTTTTTTTTATCTATTCATTCAAGAAGGTTGTTATACCGTTACTATTTACCGTGCTCTATGGTGAGTTGAGTTGTATAATCGGTATCTTTAGGTCGAACTGTAAAATGAACACGAATAGATGATGAATAAAGAAGATCTGAAAGCCACCATAGTCAGCCGCTTAAAAGCGGATCACGAATTGTTGTTGCAGGCAGCCCGGAAAGCCCATGAAGCGGCCACCCATGAAGAGAATGTTCCCGACAACAAGTATGAGACGCTGGCGCTTGAGGCCTCCTACATTGCTCAGGGACAGGCCAATCGGGCTCAAGAAATTGCCCAGTCGGTTCAGATTTTTGAGCGGTTGTCTCTGCAGTCCTTTGATCGGGACAGTGAAATCCGGTTATCGGCCGTGGTGACATTGGAGGACGGAGAAGGTCAGGAAAAGCGGATCTTTCTTGCGCCCGTCGCTGGTGGATTGAGTATCGACTTTGCCGGTCGGAGTGTTCAGCTGATTACACCGGCATCACCCTTGGGACGGGCATTGCTTGGCTCAGTTTGTGGCGATTCGGTCGATGTTGGCGGTAAAGAGTATGAAATCCTCGACGTCTGTTGAGGACGACGACCGTCAGCGTCTGATCAAAAGGGTGCGTTTGCGTTTCTGGGCGTAACCGTACTCATGGCCGATCTTCCAGGATATGACTATTTTACGCAGGCTCGACCGCAGCGTTGCTGCCGCTGCAAGTGCGGTCAGCGCACCCCATATCGGCAGGGTTATACCGTCATACCTGAATGGAGTCCAGTGCCTGACCCATTCATCTCCCCAGACAAGAATCAGTCCCGTCAGAAAAGCCTGCATCAGCATGCGTGCAAGCAGGTCGAGCAGAACAGGGTAGTCGATCTGTCCCGGCGCAGATCGGTTGACCAGTGATTTCCAGCGCCTGTTGAACAGTCCATGCAGCCCGAGATGATGTTGAGCAATGCTTCGATCAGTCTGAGGCCGCCATAGCCGCACACGATCCCCCATAAAAGAGCGACCATGATGGATGGGATAGAAATTGTCACAGTGGTCCCTTTTCAAGGCTGAAATCGATCCGGCGGCGCCAGAGTTCCACCTGCTTCACCCTCACGCTGACCCTCATCCCGATCTGGTAACTCTGCCGTTTTCGCTCTCCGGTCAAGGTCATGGTTGTCGGGTCGAACTGAAAGTAATCATTGAGATTGCGGATATGCACCAGCCCGTCGATGTAGAGATCATCAAGCTCAACAAAAAACCGAAATCGGTTACCGAGGAAATGGTGCCATTAAAAGTTCACCGACCTGACCGGCCATGACCTGACACCGGCGCAGCTCGAGCAGATCACGTTCAGCCTGCATGGCCCGGCGCTCTTTGATTGAACATTCCTGCCCCAGCCGGATCAGCTTTTTCCCGGTTGGAATGCTTGTATTCGGTTGCCTTGCCAGCGCTTTCTTTAACGCTCTGTGAACCAGCAGGTCGGGGTATCGTCTGATCGGCGAGGTGAAGTGACAGTAGTGACTGGCAGCCAGGCCGAAGTGCCCTTGATTTTCCGGTGTATAACAGGCCTGTTGCAGGCTGCGCAACAGGTGCTGCTGGATCATCCTGGCTTCAGGGCGATCCTGAACCTCATCCAACAGGTTCTGCAGCGAGCGTTGAAGGTCTTTATCCAGGACCATGCCTACTCCACACTGAGCGGCCAATTGCTGCAGATCCTGTAGTTTAGTCAGGTCTGGCCGCTCGTGAATACGGTACAGAAAAGGCTGCTCTGCCTTAGTCAGGAACCGTGCGACTGCTTCGTTGGCAGCCAGCATGAATTCTTCGATCAAGCGATGGGCCTGGTTGCGTTCGATCTTTTCAGGTCGACCGGTTGGCCTTTGTCATTAAGGATAATCTCAACTTCAGGCAGGTCGAGATCCAGGCTGCCGCGTTGTCGGCGCATTTTTGTCAAAACGGTGGCCAGCTCTGTCATTTCCGTCAGCTGCCGGCTCAACTGCGGTGGCAGCCCTGACTGCTCCCGACCTTCCAGACTCTGGGCAACCTGAGTATAGGTCAAACGGGCGTGACTACAGATAACGGCGGGATAAAATGTGGCTTCAATTGTTTCCCCCTGTTTATCGATCAGCATTTCAGCGGTCATGACCAGGCGATCGACATGAGGATTGAGGGAGCAGATGCCATTACTTAAGGTTTCAGGCAGCATCGGCAGACAGAAACCGGGAAAATAGACACTGGTTCCCCGTTCGAAAGCTTCCTGATCGATGTTGCTCTGAGCCTTTACGTAGTGGGCCACATCGGCAATGCAGACCCAGAGGCGGTAATGTCCATCGGCTTCTTTGCGCAGGCGACCGCATCATCAAAGTCTTTTGCGCTTTCTCCGTCTATGGTGACCAATGGCAATTTGCGCAGGTCGGTGCGGTTTTCCAGGTCGCTATCTGTCACCTCCTGGGGCAGTTCATAAGCCTCGGTCAGGATGTCATCGGAAAACTGGTTGGGCAGGTCGTGGTTGCGAATGACCGTTTCGATATCAACTCTGGGGTCATCTGCCTTGCCAAGGTGTTCGATGATACGCCCTTTGGCGAGTCGTCTTCCATCAGCATAGTGCTCGATTTCAACATTGACCACATCACCATTCTGAATTTCGTTGATCTCTTTGACCAGGATCGGTCCACCCAGGGTGCGCTTAAGCGGCCAGACCTCTGCTCTGCCCCGTTGGGTTTGATAGTGACCGAGGATCAGGCTGTGGGCTCGTTCAAGGATCTTGTCGATCCGGGCGTAGCGCTTGCGCTGGCGGGGTGAAAATGGCAACTGGCCTGAACCCGGTCACCATCCATCGCTGATCCAACATGTTGGGCCGGGATGAAGAGGTCTTCACGTTCAGGGTCGAGGGGACGTAAAAAGCCGTAGCCCTGTTCGGCTTGAGAAAAGGTTCCTTCCAGCAGATTCTGCTGCTGGCGGACGCGGTAGAGCCCTTTGCGCTCGTCCAGCTGATGGTGGCGAACAAGCTGATTCAAGACGCGGGTCAGCTGTTTGCGCTCCTGACCGCGCAGATTCAGGTGTTCAGCCAGCGCGCGCCGATTCAGCGGCCGCTTGCGGTGTTGCTCCAGCAGAGCCAGTATTCTGTGTTCAAGGGGATTCATGATCTCTCAATATCTATAAATTTCCTGCTTCAGCTGGAAAAGAGGGCGGCTGATCAATTAAAGCTGCAACGATGGCTCCTGCAGGGCGGCCATCTGTTCACGCAACTCCAGGATATGCTCTCCCCAGTATTGCATGCTGTTGAACCAGGGGAAAGTACGGGGAAAGGCGGGATCGTCCCAACGTCTGGCCAGCCAGGCACTGTAATAGATCATGCGCAGAGTTCTTAAGGGTTCAATCAGTTGCAATTCCAATGGGTTGAAATCGTAAAATTGATGATAGGCATTCAATATCCTGTCAAGTTGGCGGCGTTGCTGATCTTCAGAACCTGACAACAGCATCCAGAAATCCTGGATCGCCGGAGCCATGCGGGCATCATCAAAGTCGACAAAGTTGGGCAGATTATCACGCCAGAGCATGTTGCCGCTGTGGCAATCACCGTGAGTTCTGATGAAACGGACTCCGCTCAGGCGCTCAAAACGCTCATCGATTAATTGGAGGATATCGCGGGTCAGAGACTGGTAAGACTCTTTATACTCGGGCGGAATGAACTTTTCGCCGACAAAAGCGACACAGTCGTGACCATGGCTGGTACTGTCGAGTCTGGGGCGAAACTGAAAGGGTTGTCTGGCACCGATCAGATGGATACGAGCCAGCAGCCGACCGATGATTTCCAGATGCTCCAGATTGTCAAGTTCCGGAGCCTGTCCACCTCTCCGTGGTGAGAGGCTGAACATAAAGCCTTGATAGTCGTGCAAAGTTACGCCGCTTTTGTCGACCGATGGAGCGACAACAGGCAGTTCATGGTCAGCCAGCTCCTGTGAAAAGCTGTGCTCTTCCAGGATCTGCTCACGGCTCCAGCGTTCAGGCCGGTAAAATTTAGCGATCAGCGGTTGTTCGTCTTCAATACCAACCTGATAGACACGGTTTTCGTAGCTGTTAAGGGTCAGGATGCGGCAATCGCAACGATAGCCGAGCGATTCGACGGCATCCATGATGAAGTCAGGTGTTAATTGGTCAAATGGGTGTTTTTCTATCTGTGTCATTAAATCCTCGCGATTTCAGGTTCGCAGAGTGTACCTGTCGTATGTTGGCAAGTAAAGAAGTGATCTGCCGTGAAAATTTCTGGCGCAAGATAAGTTGTCACAGCAATGATTCGTTCGCGATGAGGCGATCATGTTTACCCCCGGCTTGAGGATTGACTCCTGTTAACTTGTGGGGGAACCCGGGAATAATGCGGGTGTCATATGAAATGATGTGGAAAGCCTCACTTTAATGCTATTATGGCACTTATCGCACATTGTCTTTAATGCAAATCACACATGATGAGATCGCCATGAAAAAAACGTTTAAAATGACCCACCCTAAACTCAAGGTTCCACGGCTTGTAGAGGCCATTAAGTACGAGGTAAGAAAATATATAAAAAGAGAGCGGGGCAAAAAACTTCCTGATAACGCCGATTTTTGGGATTTTGACTGTCGCTTCGGTGCAGATGAGGCAAGCAGTGAAGTGATTCATATGTCTGTGATCAATAAGTGTATTTCTGGAGCAGAAGAACAACAGCTCGAATCTTTTTATCTGGAGATCCTGGCGAGGCCTGCTTATCGGAGCAAAAAGCCCAAGCCGGAACAGCCTGCCGGTGTTGAAAATCCAGAAATTTGAAGGGATGGGAACGAAAAAACGATTCTTATGAGTCGTGATGAGTAGACAGATTGGGATTTGGTAGCGGCCACTCTATCGGAGCCATAGAGTGGCCGTTTTTTGTTGTGATCAGGTTACTTCATCGATGTGCGGATAATGATTCAGCCCATCATGGTTTGGATTTTGGCCATAAGAGGGACCCGGCAATCGTCCACATGGTCAGGCAGACAAAGCCATCAAGGTAACGCCAGGCGATCGGCTTGCGAAACAGCGGGGCCAAAAGGCCAGCTCCAAGGCTGAGGCTGAAAAACCAGGCAAAAGATGCGCTCATAGCGCCGGCTCCAAAAAAGTAGCGGTCGGTCCGGGTCAGTTCTCCACTTAAGCTGCCGATCAGAACCAGGGTATCGAGATAGACATGTGGATTGAGGAAGGTGAAGGCCAGGGTCGCCAGGAGCAACTTACGCCGGGTCGGGACCCTGGTTTCGTTCAGTTGCAAACTTTTGTTAATGAGGGCCGAGCGGAAGGCGCGCCAGCCGTAAAAGAGCAGAAAAAGTGCGGCAAAACCGTCATCCATTGGGCTGCAACTGGGTTAATGGCAATAAAGGCTCCGACTCCGGTTACTCCCAGAAAGATCAGGACTGCGTCACTGATACTGCAGATCAATGCGGTTTGAATCGGATGATGGCGGCGGACACCTTGGGACAGGACAAAAGCATTTTGTGCGCCAATGGCGATGATCAGACCTGCCCCGACTCCAAACCCCTGTAAATAAGCCCACATGTTTTTCCACTGCATTCAGTTTTTAAATTATTGTCAATATCCGCATGAAAAGTCGAAAATGGACTGAGTCATGACTTTTGAGATGTCAGAGTAATGGTGATGCTCGAAAATGTAAAATTAATTGTTTTCACTATTCATTAGCATTGCTAATATCGTGTTATGTTAGATTACAAACTGGTTGAAGCTTTGGGAAAAGTTGTTCAGGAAGGTGGCTTTGAACGCGCCGCCAAAAGCCTGTTTTTGACCCAGTCTGCCGTGTCTCAAAGGGTCAGGCAACTGGAGGAGCAGTGTGGCCAGTTGCTGTTGACCCGTTCGTTGCCACCACAGCCGACTGCTGCCGGAAAGGCGCTGCTGAAACACTATCAGCAAGTCAGTTTGCTGGAACAGGGACTTAAAAGCGAATTGACGGGCCCTGCAGCAGGGCAACTGACGACGATTACGATCGGCATTAATGCGGACAGTCTGGCCTACTGGTTTGTCGATGCATTAGAGCCTCTTTTGGGCCAGATGAACCTGTTATTGGATCTGCGGGTTGACGATCAGGAGCAGACCCACCACTATCTGCGTGAGGGAGAAGTGGTCGGCTGCGTTAGCAATGAGGCCAAGCCGATGCAGGGCTGTCGGGTCGATCCGCTTGGATCGATGGGTTATCGCATGCTGGCGACGCCGGATTTTGCCGCCCGTTGGTTCCCTCGTGGGTTAACCGCGAAGCAGTCGGTCAGGCCCTGCTGTTTTATTTAATCGTAAAGACCGGCTGCACCATCTGTTTCTGGAACAGTACTGCGACTTGAAGTCCGAATCCTTTCCCGCACATTATCTTCCTGCACCTGAACCCTTTGCCCAGTTGGTTGTCAGAGGTTGCAGCTATGGCATGATCCCCGATTGGCAGGGGCTTGAACTGCTCAACTCGGGTGACTTGATCGAGTTGCTGCCCGGTTCAACTGTTAAGGTCGAGCTGTTCTGGCACCGCTGGAACCTTGCGGCTGAAGCGCTGATGAAGCTGTCTTCACAACTGGTAGAAGGGGCACGGGCAATTCTGGCGAACAAGAAATGAGAAATTTTTAAATAATTCTTTATTATTTTTTCTGATTGTCTTAGAATGCTCTCATCCCATTTCTGCCAACTTGAGCCTGGTGATGAGGGTTAAATGTGAAGAGAGTTTTCGGTTTTATTATTTTTATGCTGCTTTTCTGCTGGTCGATTACAGCGAATGCTGAATTGACCAGGACTTTCGGACGTGTTCACGATGCTGCCGATGGGCTGCCGCTCAGTGGTGTTCGGATCTCTACGTCGGCAGGCACTTTTACGACGTCTGAAGAGGGTTTGTTCGATTTTTCTCGGATGACACCTCTCTGGTTGTCCGGCTTCCCGGGTATCAGCCGCAAAAAGTCAGCAACGATTTTCCTCTTCACATATCCCTTAAACCGATCCACCCTAAAGCTCTTTACCTGTCTTACTGGGCGGCAGACAGCCGCAAGCTGCGTGCTCATCTGTTGCAATTGATGCGTGATACAGGCATGAATGCTCTGGTGGTCGATTTGAAATCGGTACGCGGCGATATTTCCTTCCGCAGCAGGACTCCCTTGGCTCAGAAAGTTGGAGCGCAGAAGGTTCGGACTCTGAAAGATTTGACCACTTTTCTGGCTGAGCTGAAGCGTCAGGGGATCTATAGCATCGGCAGGATCGCAGTTTTTAAAGATGACGCTTTGGCCCGTTCCCGGCCGGAAATGGCGGCTTTAACTCTGGATGGTTACCTGTGGAAAGATCGCGACAAGATCAGTTGGGCCGATCCCTTCAATCCCGAAGTCTGGGATTATAACATCGCCATCGCCGAAGAAGCAGCGGCTCTTGGCTTTGATGAAATTCAGTTTGACTACATCCGCTTTCCGGCCAAATCTGATCTGGTGTTTTCAAAAGAGAACACAGGCGAAAACCGGGTTGCCGCGATCAACGGTTTTTGAAGCGAGCCAAACAACGCCTGGCCCGATACCCGGTCATGACATCGGCCAATATTTTGGTTACATCTGCTGGAAGCATAAGGATCAGAAAATCGGTCAAAGATTGGTCGATCTGGCCAGCTATGTCGACTACCTTTCACCGATGCTTTACCCCTCCGGATTCCCGCATGGGGTTCCTGGCTATCCCGATCCTGTCGCCAACTCCTATGAGACCATTGCGCTCTCGCTGGCCCGGGCACAGAAATTGTCCGGACTGGACGGTATCCGTTTTCGTCCGTGGTTACAGGCATTCAAAGACTATGCTTTCGATCGCCGCAAGTTTACTGCCAAGGATGTGCATGCTCAGATCAATGCCAGTGACAGCAGTGGCAGCCATGGATGGATGCTATGGAACGCCGCCAGCCGTTTCAGCCTGGCCGGGTTACAACAGCAGCTGAAAGCAGGCGAAAGACATCTGGTCGATGTCAGTCCTAAGGCTGTTGAGGCTGCAATCCTGACCCGTGCAGAAGAGCAGGAATACCTCAATCCTCCGATGTGAAAACCCCTTGTCAGGCCCAGATCAGGTAGGCCAGCAAGGTTACAACCGTTCCCAGCAACGCTCCCAGGAAGACCTCTTTGGGCGTATGGATTTTCATCAGTAACCTGCTCTGGCTGACCAGTGCGGCCAGCAGGAGCACCATAAGCCCGATCAGAAAACTTTCCCCAAACAGAAATGTTGAAACCGCAATAGAAAAAGCGACGGCAGTATGACCGCTCGGCATGCCACCATGAAGAGGAGAGCCGTGGTTGTAGCGGGCCTTGAGTAAAACAATCAGGATAATGACGATTAAAAGGGCCCCGACCGGGACAGTTCCGTGCGGCTCCTTGCCCAGGGTGGGTTGGCTGTTAAAAAGTGGAAAGATGTGGCCCGACAGGACCAGATAACCGAGGATAACGGCGCCGACACTGGTGACCAGTACGGCTCCGGCGGCGACATCCTTAGCAATTTTGGCCAGTTCGTGGTAGTCGTCTGTGATCAGATCAACAATTGCCTCGATCGCGGTATTCATCAGTTCGGCAAAATAACCAGAATTGCAGCCAGGACCAGAAGGAAAAATTCAAGTGCGCTGACTTTAAAGAACAGAGCCAGAAAAACAACGGCCAGGGCAGCGACAAAGTGATAGCGGACGTGGCGTTCACTTTTGCGGCCCAGAGAATCCCTTCAATGGCGCAATTCAGACTTTCAACCCAACTGGATGGTCTCATAGTTCTCCCTTGCTTCACTTATGGTCTATAGAAAAGATATCAGTCGTAAATGAAAGCGCAATAACGACAAATGTTTAGGATTTGGGAGAGAGGGGAATCTCTGTCTTCGGTCCGCTTGGGAAGTGGACAAAAATAGTGCAAATTTCAGGCTAAACCGTTAGTATTTTAAATTGCTGCGTCAAAAATCTGTGCAGTGACAAAGCCAATAAAATTAATCCAGAGGGTAGATGAATGAGTGACGACCGTTTTGAAGACGACATGATGGAAAATGAAGAAGACTTTGCTGCAATGTTCGAGGCCAGTCTGGAGCAGGTGGGGCAGCAACTGGAACCGGGTAAAAAAGTTGAGGCGACTATTCTGCAGATCGGCAAGGACTGGAGTTTTCTCGATGTCGGCCAAAAGGGGGAAGGTGTCCTGGCAACGGCTGAACTTTTGAATGCTGACGGAGAGCCTCAGCACGCTGTGGGTGACAAAATTTCAGCCTACTTCATGTCACGCGCTGGCGGTGAGTTGCGTTTTACCATGAAGATCGGTGGCGGCGGCTCCGGGACTGAGCAGCTCGAAAACGCTTTCCAGAGCGGTATTCCGGTTGAGGGTAAGATTGAAAAAGAGATCAAAGGTGGCTTTGAAGTCAAGCTGAGTGGCCATATCCGCGCTTTCTGCCCTTACTCCCAGAGTGGTATGCGTCAGTCTGAGCCGGCTGATCTGATCGGCCAGAGCCTGTCCTTCAAGATAACCCAATTCAGCGAGCGGGGCGTAATATTGTCGTTTCCCACCGGGCTATTGTGGATGAAGAACGTGAGCAATTGCGCACTTCATTGCGCGATACCCTGAAGGAGGGGATGGTTGTCAAAGGATTCGTGACCAATATCAGGGATTTTGGTGCCTTTGTTGATATCGGCGGCATAGAAGGTCTGTTGCCGATCTCGGAAATCAGCTACGGGCGGGTCGAGGACATCAACGAGGTTCTCTCCATGGGCCAGGAACTGGAAGTCGCGGTAAAGAAGATCGATTGGGAAAATAACAAGTTTTCCTTCAGTTTGCGTGATACCCAGGCCAATCCTTGGAACAAGGTCGGTTCTCTCTACAAGGTCGGTGGCTCCTATCCGGGTAAGGTCAGCCGTCTGGCCCAATTTGGTGCTTTTGTCACTCTGGAGGATGGTGTCGATGGCCTGCTGCATATCTCCAAACTGGGAGAAGGTCAGCGCATCCGTCATCCGCAGGATGTCGTTTCAGTAGGACAGCAGCTGCAGGTTATCATTGAAAAGATCGACCTTGAAGAGCGCCGCATCGGTCTGGCGTTAAAGGCGGGTGATGAAGAGCAACTCGACACCAGCTATGCCGAACAGCCTGCGGCCAGTGGTCTTGGAACCCTGGGCGATCTGCTCAAGGCGAGCCAGCGGAAAAAGAACTTAAAGGTAAAAAGTAGTAAAATACCTGAATGGACCCTTGCACTCTCAATGGAAGGGTCCGTTCAGGTTGCTGTTAAAACCTGCCATTCCAACAACACTCCACAAACGGTTCAATCAATGTCAGAGAGTTCAGCAAAATCAGCCATCCTGTTTTCTATCTGCATGGCCCATTTCCTCAACCCGTTTATGATGTCCGCGGTCGGTGTCGCCCTGCCGGTCATGGGGCGCGAATTTGACGCCAGTGCACTACAGCTTGGGTTGGTCGAAACGGTTTTCATGCTGTCGATGGTGACTTTTCTGCTAGCGGTTGGTCGATTCGGAGATCTTTACGGGCGTAAACGGATTTTCCAGTATGGCTTGCTGACCTTTGCCTGTGCCGGTGGATTGATCTCTTTAAGCGGATCGATTGAGATGGTCATCGCCCTGCGCTTTTTTCAAGGGATCGGTGGAGCCATGGTCAATGCAACCACCATGGCCATCCTGGTTGCTGCATTTCCTCCCGAACAGCGGGGTAAGGCCCTTGGAATCGCTATCGCCAGTGTTTACGCCGGGATCTCCTGCGGGCCTTTTATCGGTGGTTTTCTGATCGAATACCTCGGTTGGCGATCCATCTTTTTCCTGATGCTGCCATTTGGGTTGACAACCTGGCTGGTCACACGAATAAAAATCGAGGAGGAGTGGGCCGATGCCAAAGGAGAATCCTTCGATTGGAGAGGACTGCTCGTTTATGCTCCCTCGATTCTGCTGTTGGTTTTTGCTGTCACCAACCTGAAAGAAGGGGGTGGATGTGGGCTCTTCTGTTTCTGGCCAACCTGGGACTGGCTCTGTTTCTCGTCATCGAAAGCAGGGTTGAACAGCCGATGCTCGACATCCGGCTGCTGCTCGAGAATCGTGTTTTCGCCTTGAGCAACTTAGCTGCGCTGTTCAATTATTCCGCTACCTTTGGAGTCACCTTTTTTCTGAGTCTTTATCTCCAGTTTGTCAAAGGGATGGGCCCCCATGAAGCAGGTACGGTGCTGATCGTCCAGCCGATCGTCCAGACCCTGTTTTCACCTCTTTGCGGTCGTTTGTCTGATCGCATGTCGGCCTCGATTCTGGCGACCCTGGGAATGGCAAGTTGTGCAGTGGGATTGGCCATCGCCGCTTTTTTACAGGTGGACTCTTCAATCTTGCAGATTGTTTTACTGATGATCTTTCTGGGAATGGGTTTTGCTCTTTTCTCCTCGCCCAATGTCAGTATGATCATGGGCAGTGTTGAGCAGCGTCATCTGGGCATCGCTTCCGGCTTGAGTGCCAGTATGCGCTCCATGGGGATGTTGACCAGCATGACAATCATTACCCTGATCTTTGCCTGGCTGATGCAGGGGCAGGCAGTGACGCCGGAAACGCAAATGTCATTTCTTGTCAGCATGCGGATGGCTCTTTTGATTTTTTGCGGTCTCTGTGTGGTCGGTATTGGTTGCTCGTTGGGGCGGGTCAGCAGGGAACACTAGTCTGGATTGGGCTGCCACGCCAGGAAAATGGCTTTTTTTCTTTGATCAAGTAAAATGAATAATGTGAGTCAAGCTGTTGAGCGTCTCACAGAAACATCATGCTCCGGGAGACCGTTATGACACGAAAGCTAATCAGTCTTGTCCTGGCAGTGCTCGTGTGCTGCTTTGTTGGTCAAAATGCTGCGGCAAAGGAGATCGGTGCATCAGACATGTCCGGCAAGGTCGTCGGTGGTCTGCGTTTATTGACAATTGTACCGGAGCAGACAAATGATTTTATTGTTTATCGGGCGATTATATCCAACCATCACTTGAAGGGCAGAATCGTTTTATTATGGCGATTCCCGAGTTGAAAGTTGAAAAGACCTTTCCGGTTAATGAAGGAGAGCAGGCATACGTTAAGATGAAAGAGCCTGGAATCTACCGTTTTACAGCTGGAGAGGTTAACGGCACCATCAGGGTTATTGAATACACGGCATCATCATATATCGAGCTGTCTGCAGGGCAGGCAGATAAGATTTTGCGCAATACCAGTCCTCTGATACTGGATGTCAGAACTCAGGGAGAGTTTCAACGCGGTTATATTCAGGGTGCAAAATTATTGCCGGTTCAGGTGTTGCAGCAATATCTCCACACTTTGGAGCGCTATAAAAATCAAGATGTCTTTATCTACTGTGCGACCGGAAATCGCAGTACTGTTGCCTCACGGATCTTGATTGAAAGTGGATTCAAGAGGATTTATAACCTGCGCTACGGTATTGCGGATTGGGAAAAGCGTGGTTATCCCGTTATTCAATAGTTGTTCCTACGCCAGGTTTTGTGTGGTGGTTTGATCCTGTCCGTTTCTTTCCTGGGGGAGTGACGTATGAAATGTATCGATCGAGATCGGCTGAAGCGTGGTAGAATTTTGCCGCGGAAAGTCGATGCGATTTGATTTGGGGAAGGGCGGGACAGCTCGGAATGGGCCTGTCTTTAGCCGTACGAACAGGGAGGCTATCGTCGCAGTAACGGTTTTTTTAATTCTGGATGAGGGTTCGGTATGATAGCAGTAAAGCGTTTCTTTCAATGGATTGTCGTAATCGGCATAGTGACCGGTGCTGCGCTGAGTGCCATTGCCTCAGAGGGGATTATACTCTCTAAGGGGCAAACCGTTTATGTGCCTGTCTACTCAAATGTTATCTCCGGCCCTCGGGAAGTCCCCGCTCATCTCTCCAATACTCTTATTATCCGGAATACGGATCTTCATAATCATATCCAAGTGACTGTTGCCGATTATTACAACACGCACGGCGGGCTCATAAAGAGATACTACACAAAGCCCGTGACCATGACTCCGCTGGAAACAGCCTATATCTATCTTTCTGAACGCGATCAGGAGGGGGTGTCGGGGCGAATTTTATTATCCAGTGGCAAGCGGCTAAAAAAGTCAATATTCCCATTATTGAATGTGTCATGGTTGGGAGCCAGGGGCGCGCATTTGTCAGTCCTTCGCATGCCATTAAGGAAAATACCAGATAAAGCAGATTTGCGCTTTTTGTATTAGTTTATCCACTCCATCCCGGTTGCGTTCAAAGATTCCATTTTCAGGGTCGCGTGAACCCATCCATGGGGCTTGACTGCCTCCATCCGGGTGGCAGACACCCTTCCAATAGAATCTTTGACTGTGTTGGTACCTATCACTTGAGAGAAATAGATAGGCAGATTAGTTTATTCACGGCGTATAGGTTCGTTTTCCAGGCCGAGTTGAGAAAAAACATCCAACAACGATTCCGTTTGCAGCCCTGCATAAGTTTCATTCGGGTCGACAATTTTGCGGCCGAGAATCTCTTCGAGCATTGCCTGGCTATAGCGCGGTTTTTCTGCTGCCGTGGATCTGGTCCCGTATTGACTCAGGTTCGAGGCAAAAATTCCGGCGGCGCTGACCGGTAAAAAATCTTCGTAACGCAACCCTTCAACATTGACATAGCCCAGTCGGACTAATTCGTGGATATCGGAGACGGTGATTTTTCTTTAGCCGCGATTCCCTCCTCGGTAACGGAGTAACGACCATAAACCAGCTCCTGCTTCAGCAATCCTGCAAGTGTCTTAGGAAAAGGCTTGAACCGTTGGGCTCGCTGCTTTTCATAGGCAAGGCCATGACTATCTTTATCGAGTGAGTGCACTTCGGCAAGGCAACGATCATATAGCTGTCTGCCCTTTGGGGTTGTTGCGTAGAAGCGTTGTTCAATTTCTCCAAAGCGTGCCGTATGAACCGAATCAACCGTTGAGCCGTCTGAGTTAAGAAACCGGACCGGCTCCGACAGCGCCTTATAGGCGTCCTGCCGTAACAGGACAGGGACACCGGAAGGTGGGCCTTCTGTGTGATCTTTAAATCCCGCATGCTTCATTGTGCTTAAATTCAGGTCACTTTGTTGCAGGCGCTTCCTCAGCCGACTTGCCAACTGCTCAATGCCTTCTGTTGTCACCTGTCCTGTGCCGTACGAATCAATTTCGACAGTGGTCAGGTTCTTGAAGTGAAGGTGTAGAGAATCCCGATCTGAAGTTTCGGCCAGACTGTTTAATGCCGCAAGTGCCAGGGTTTGAAATCCGGTTTCATCGATTTCTCCCATACAGAACTTCATAGCTGCCGTATAAGGTCGATGCAAATGTATTAGGCGTCAAATGGTTCAAGTGGTGCGATTCGAAGCAGGCGATATCTGCGGCAATCTTGAATCCGGCATCACACAGATCCTTATAGAGCTGGTAATCTCGCGCCTGTCCTGTCCATTTAAAAATACGATTCACACATTCGTCAATGAGGGCCTCTGCATCTTCCCATTCAAGTCCGCCCAGCTGTTCGTTCTTGAGGATCAAGGCTTTTGCTGTTCCGGAAAAAACTTCGCGACCAGCGATCAGGGTTTCAATCCGGGTTTGGTGTCGGAATCAAAATAATCTGTCATCAGCAACGAGCAGAAGACCCGATGATCAGGATTAAGTCTGGAACGGAAGGCTGTCGCAACAATGGGCTGGCTTTTTTCACCGACAGTTGTCATGTCGTAGAAATTATGGGGTTCCATTGCAAATACCGCAAACAGTCTTGAAATCCATCTATATTCCGAAGGTTTGCCGATCCTGATGGCCCCATGCCGCTCCCCACTGGTCTTTTCAATCTGCTGAGCGCTCATGTTGAAGCCGGTATAGAGCTGGCCGAGCAGGTCACAGACAGCTCGATTGCAGATGTTGTTGACCAGCAGCGACTTATCATAAAGCGGAACTTCATGTCCGAACATAATGGAAAGTTTAGAAAAAAGTCGGTCCTGCAGCTGTCTTTGATCGGCAAAGTTCGTTTTCATAGAGTCCTCTTTGGGTGTCCGGCCATCGGTGTGTGATGGTCATGATCCTGTCTGTACAGAAGATGTTATTCCCCTTTTCATTTTACTGTAACAAAATAGACGCCTCAAAAAAAATTACCAAGTTGATCGGTTAAAAAATGTGAGCCGTACCGATGAGACATACCGTTGCGAATAAAAAAAATCCCCGAATCATTTGACCGGGGATTTTTTCTAACAGCTTGTCGGGACAGGAGAATACCAGATCAGCTCAAGGCCTGGCTCAAATCGTCCAGGATGTCATCAATATATTCCAATCCGATCGAAAGTCGGATCAGTTCCGGGGTGATTCCACCAGCTTTCTGTTCTTCGGTTGTCAGCTGTGAGTGAGTCGTCGTGCTCGGATGGATAGCCAGGCTTTTTGCATCGCCGACATTGGCAAGATGAGAAAAAAGCTTCAGCTTTTCAATAAAGGCCCTACCTGCTGTTTCCCCCCTTTAATGCCAAAAATGACCATTGCGCCCGCACCTTTGGGCAGGTATTTCTGTGCCAGTGGATAGGATGGATCGTTCTCCAGGCCGGGATAGCTGACCCATTCGACCTGTTGATGTTCTTGCAGGAAGTTGGCGACCTTCAGGGCGTTTTCGCTGTGGCGCTCCATGCGTAGCGGAAGGGTTTCGACCCCTTGAAGGAAAAACCATGAATTGTCAGGTGCAATACAGGCCCCGAGGTTACGTAACGGCACGAGCCTCATGCGCAGGATATAAGCCAGCGGATTGAGATCTCCCAGGTCGGTGGCATAGCGAATACCGTGATAACTGGGGTCCGGTTCCGACAGCAACGGATGCTTGCCTGTGGTCCAGTCGAACTTGCCACTATCGACCACAACGCCGCCGATCCCGGCGCCATGGCCACCCAGCCATTTGGTCAGTGAGTGGACAACAATGTCGGCACCATGTTCAATGGGACGAAGCAGATAGGGAGTAGCGAACGTATTATCAACGATTAACGGAAGACCATGACGATGGGCAATCTCAGCCAGAGTTTCAATGTCGGCAATATTAAGTCGTGGGTTACCCATGGTTTCGGTGAAGATTGCTTTGGTTTTGTCTGTGATTGCGGCAGCAAAGCCATCGTTGTTCTCCGGCGAGACAAATTTTACCTTGATACCCAGTTGCGGCAAAATATCGTTAAACTGGGTATAACTGCCACCATAAAGGTTACTTGATGCGATGATTTCATCGCCCGCTTGAGCCAGATTTATGATGCTGTAGAAAACAGCACTGGTTCCCGATGCCAGAGCCAGTGCCGCCGCGCCACCTTCAAGGGCGGCAATCCGTTGTTCAAGCACATCGGTTGTCGGGTTCATCAGGCGTGTGTAAATATTTCCCAGTTCTTTCAGCGAGAACAGGTTGGCGGCATGTTCGGTATCGCGAAACTCGAAAGAACTGGTGCGATAAAGTGGAACGGCTCGGCTTCCGGTTGTCGGATCAGGTGTGTAGCCAGCGTGCAGGGCCTGGGTTTCGATGTGTTTACTCATGGCGCATCCTCTCTTTTTCTTTTAATAGGTCAATGGTTGAGAGAGGCTGCAAGTAGATAAGACAACGGGAAAAGACTGTCTTCAACTTTCCCCTTGCGGGGCGCATTGCCGTTCCGGCGGCGGAACAGGCTTGGCACCTTGGTTGTCAGGTTGCCGGGCGCTCGGTGCTTCTCTTGCGCCTCTCTTCATGCATGAACGTAAGAATACTCTTCTTATCAAAATAGTCAAGATTTATTTTATTGAACTTGACTGGTTGCTGATACAATAGTGATTTCGATTGTTTGCACAGGTATAACTGTTTGAAATAAAGGCATAAAGCGTTTATTATTCAAGTATGAAAATGTTGCTGACGCTACTTTTGCTGATTTTTTTGCTGCGCCTTTGCACGCTGATGACTCAGCTGAGGCAGGTTTACACCTCCGCCGGGCCGAAGACCATGTTCAGAAGGGGAATTTGTTTGCAGCTGTTGAAGAATACCGCTTGGCGATTGCAAGCGGGGTCAATGATGCCGGCGTGCAGCAGCAGTTATCAATTTTGCTGTATCATCAGGGGTTTGTCGACGAAGCGATAGAAGCCATGAAGCGTGCAATTGATATCGACCCGGATACGGACTATCTGCATCATGAACTGGGGTTGCTCTATTTTGCCAAGGGTGACCAGGATAATGCCCTCAATCGGTTTGCCGCCAGCCTGAAAATCAATCCTGGTCATACAGACAGCCATTTTTATTTAGCTCAGCTGTTCAGACGACAGCAGAATATGACAGCGGCTCGCATGTTTGCACGCAGTGCCAGTGCTCTCGGCCATCCAGCCCGAGAGCTTGGACAAGGACTTGGGTTGGAGCATTATCCTGATGACAGAACTGTCTGGTTCAACGATGACGGCAAGATCTATCTACGTCAGATTCTGACCGGCAATCGTGAGTCGGCAGAGCAGATTCTGACCCGGATTGCAGAGGGAGAATCGTTCGAACAGCTGGCTCGCGACCTCTCTCGCGGTGCGAATATTCATCGGGGAGATACGCGGGCGGATTTAGCCCGGTGACCTGAATCCTGAGATCGTCTCTGCTTTGACCTTCATGAATCCGCTAAGTCCGGCGATCATTCTCGAACTGGAAACCGGCCTTAATGTGATTCAGAAGATAGCTCCGTTGGACTGGTCTTACATCAAAACTGTAATCGGCTCAGGCTGGGGTCAACAGAAAGAATCGCAGGCGGGTTCCAGGGCAGACGGGCAAAAGGAAAATGTTGGAAAAAAATCAGCCTCCGTGCCGCCAGGGCTGCTGGAGCAGGTGGGTCCCGGTCACCCTGTTGAATTATCGGCAACAGTCGCTGATGTGGAATCTGCACCTCTTGAGAAGCAGACAGAGGTACCAGCCACCGTGCAGCAACAAGCGCCTGCAGGGAAAGGGAGGTCAGAGGTTCAGGCCGGGACAATGAGCTTCTGGGTCCAGGCTGGTGCTTTTCAGGATAAGCATTACGCGTTGCAGCGGATAGAAAGGTTGAAAAAAATCGGTTACGCCAGCTATCTCCATATCGAATCCGATCGCCCGAAGGGTTGGCTCTTTGTGATTGCCGCAACATACGGAACATATGGCGAGGCCTATGCCGCCGTAAAGCAATTGAAGAACCAGAGGATTGATGCCTTTGTGTTGGAAAGACCTTGAGGTCATGTACACTGGTTCCGTCGACATGCCAAATCAAAAAGCGTTGTCTGTAACTATCGATCCGTTGTTGCCAGTTTCAGGGCAAGAGCTAAAAAAACAGTACCTGCCAAACGATTAAGGATGGTTTGAGTTTTTTCCGAACGATTCAGCCACGGTCCCAATGTTCCCGCCAGCAGAGCAATCCCACCGAAAACCAGAATAGTCGCGATAATGAACAAGCCGCCAAGCATTAACAGCTGCATCCAGATCGGACCGCTGGTCGGATTGGCAAACTGGGGCAGAAAAGCCAGGAAGAAGATCGATACCTTGGGATTGGTGATATTCATGATGATGCCACGGCGGTAGAGTTGGGCATAGTCTGTTGTGGCATTTCCTTGAGCCGTGATCTTCTCAACCGGAGCTCGAAAGGCTCCCCAGGCCAGATAGATAAGGTAGGCTGCGCCGATATATTTAAGGATCGAAAAAGCCAGAACAGAGGTCTGGAAGATGACGGCAATACCAAAAGCAACCACCAGGCTGTGACCGATCAGGCCGGTGCACAAGCCGAACATGACCGCCAGTCCGGCACCTCGGCCACGCAAGGCCGATTGGGTCAGGACAAAAATATTGTCAGGGCCCGGAGCCAGGCCGAGAAGGAGCGATGCCGAAAAGAAGGTCAGTAGGGTTTCAAGTGTGATCATGGTCAGTTGACGATCAGGCACCAGAAGAAAAAGTTCTGAACGGATTCAAGCGTCATAGCGTCCTCCTGTCATTATAGCGTTTCTGCTATTTTTCTGAACACTCACGAAATTCCAACTGGCGATCATGTCGGCGGGACAAAAAGAGCAGACTGACACCAGCTCCGATCAGAGCAAGCAGCATATCGGACTGGGTGTCCCAGACATAGCCTGGGTGCCGAGAAATGCTTCCGCAGCTTCGTCCGACAGCAGGGCAACCCACCATTCGATCAGCTCGTAAAAAGCGCTGATGGCCAGGCAGATACAGAGGATAAAAAAGTTGAGCCACTTCCTTGAGTCGACCACCGCCTTACGCAGCAGAATCTCACGCGCGATCAGGGCAGGAACGAAACCCTGGGCAAAATGGCCGAGCTTATCGTAGTTATTGCGGTCGCTGAACAGGTCGCCCAAGGGGACCTCCGCATAGGTGTAGTGGCCGCCGATCATCAGGATAACGGCATGGATCAGGATCAGATTGTAGGCGAGTGGCGTCAGAGGGAATGATTTTTCCGTCATAGCCAGGATGACTAAAGCTATAATCGCCGGAAGCACTTCCAGAGTCCATGTTACATAGTCCTTTGGGCCGATAGCTGACCAGAAAAAGACAATCAGGAAGATGCCGAGCCAAAGAGGTTTCTTCATCGTTGATCCTCGCTGTTCATTGAAAACTTTTTTTATTCTGCATCAGATTTTATAGTTGTGTTCTCTCCCTTCTGTTCAAGGGGAGAACGGCCTGGTCAAGGTTGTGCTCGTGTAGAATTTTATCAATGACCCCTTCTTTTTGCATTTTGATTAAATGCTTGATTAAAGCTGCCGATAATATTTGCGTGTTCGGGGCTTTGCCTGGAGAAAAGAATATGGTATTGATTTTTCCTGTAGATCGGCTCAATGAGGACAATATTCTTTTGTTGATTTGGGAATTGCCTGGCAAGTATATATTGAATGGAGATTTTTGAGCCGATGATGAAATTGATACGTTCGGCCAGTAGTTTCTTGATGTTCTGGTTGTGATTGTTCGCCTGATCAATGGTGATATTTTTGTTTTTTTGGAGTGTTTGTATGATCGCCGATCCCCGAAGGACTCCAATAGTCACGGGGTTGCAGTGGAGGAATAGGTCGTGGTTCAGACGTTGATGAGCTAGACCGAAGTAAGCAAAATCATCACTTACAATTGGAAGTGTGCAATTGAAATGGCGATGACGTTCTTTGGTATAGCTGGCAGCAATGACACCGTCGTAGATACCCTGCTTACTCATTTCCAGTGCTCTTTTCCATGGCACCCAGCGTATTTCCACTGAATAACCGGCTCGCTTTAGAGCAGTTGTTACCACTTCCGTCAGGTACCCTCCATTTTTCATTCCCTCTCCCATAATCGGTTCCCAGTTGGTTGCCGCGAGCACCAGAGGTGGATTACTCGCATGGACAAAGGCGGGAACAGCGAAGAGAGGAGCTAGAACGAGTGCGAAGGTAACGAGTCGTATTTTCATCATCTGAGTCAGGTTACTTCTTGTCCGAAATCAAACGTTCAATCGATATTGGGTCAGGTAAGTGTACTCACCAACGTCAATCGTCGCAACTTTGATAAAACCGCAGGGACAGACCAACCGGTCAATGTCCTGCTCATCCAAACGGATATGCTTTGGCGGTCCGGGGCGGCCATCAACTTTTTTAAATTCAATAATGTTCAGCATGCCTTCAGGCTTGAGCAAGCGCGCTGTTTCCTGGATGACCGTGTGTCGTTCCTCCGGTTGCAGATCATGGAGGATGGTTGCCAGCAGGCAGGTGTCGATGGAGCCCTTTTCCAGCTCTAACGGTTGACGGATATCGGCCAATAGAGGGGTTATCGTCTTGATCTGTCTGGAGCCGATCTCCTGTTTGAGCTGACCGATTCCATCCGTCCATAAATCGACGGCAATAACTTTAACCTGTTCACCCCACCTGGCGGCGACTTCCAGGCTGTATTTTCCAACTCCACAGGCCAGGTCAAGAAAAGTGGACTCTGGCTGAAGGTCGAAGAGAGCAAAAGTACGATCGACATCGATCAGGTCGAGACTGTTTTTCCTGCTGCTACCGGTTTTTCACTCATCAATTTATCCTTTTCGGCGGAGCGGGTCACTTCGCCATCTACGCGCAGGTTCTGACCGGTGATATAACCGGTGCCGTCAGAGGCCAGGCAGGTAATGGTTTCAGCGATCTTATCGGTCGTACCGTAACGGCCCAGAGGCATGCGCTTGAGAAACTCAGTTTTTCCGCTCATAGAATGATTCTCTCTGTTGTTTATTTTAGATCCGCTGTGAGACGATTGAGGACCATCTGACCAAATTTTCGGTACAATTCAGTCGCAACCGGCGTCTTTGTGACGGCAGCTGACAGTTGACCTACGTCATGCCCAGCCTTTTGCAGCGCTTCTGTCTGATGGTCAATGTATGAACGCATGATCTCCGGGCTGTACTCCGGGTGAAATTGAACCCCCCAGGCGTACTTGCCGATACGGAACGCGTGATGAGGCTCATAGCTGTTTTGAGCCAGGAGAACCGCTTCTTCAGGCAATTTCAAAACTGACTGGGCATGGGTCGCATGAACATTGAACGACCGGGGAAGATCGCAGAACAGGGGATCATCAGCGTGACTGTCCAGCAGTTGAATCTCAACGGTCCCAACCTCTTTGCCTTGCGGATGATAGCCTACTTCGCCGCCCGCGGCTCGAGCCAGAAGCTGATGACCGTAACAGATGCCGAAAATTGGGACCTCTGCTTCAAGCAACTCCCCCAACCATTCTTCCGTCCTCAAGCTCCAGGGCAAGTCATCAGTGACCATGGCGTGTGATCCGGTGATGGCGACACCCGCACATCGATCAGCTGCTGGCAGAGGTTCGTCAAGTTCGACACTGACGATCGAGATGTCCAGATCAAGCGAACCAAGTGCTTCAGCGGTCCATTTGTCGAAATCCCCAAACTGCTCTTTAGTCGCTGGAAAGGTTGTGCCTGCTTTGATGATATACAGTTTTTTCATTCTGAACCCTGTGTTTTCAGTCGTCTATGATTTTACTATATACAGTTCCGCGGGGTCTTGTCACGTTCAGTTGTGCTGTTCGATTGTGAGGATAATCTCCGCCTTATATTATTTAACGCTGTGTGTCACACCCCAAAAGCCGGATCTGGTTAATTGCGCTCCTGTTCAGGCTTTTGATTTTGGATGTTTCGTCGGAGTGTTCCTCGGTTGATCACCTCAGACATTACACATCTTCATCCAGATAAACCTTTGCCCAGTCACACATTTGATTGAGAATCGGCAGGGCGCTGCGGCCCTTTTCCGTCAATGAGTATTCAACCTTGGGTGGGACCTGGGGATAAACTTCCCGATGGACCAGACCGTCCCGTTCCAGTTCACGTAATTGTTGGGTCAGCATTTTACGGGTTGTATCAGAGAAATGTCTTTGCAGTTCTGAAAAGCGCATTGTCTGTTGACCCAGGTTCCAGAGGATGGATGATTTCCACTTGCCTCCGAGGACCGCGATCGTCACATCAATTGCGCTTTTGTAAACCTTTTCACGGAAAACATGATCACCATCTGCTACGCCCATCGTTGAAGTTCCTTTTTAGTTTATATGTACCTATTAAGGTACTACGTGAAAAAAAAGTGCGTTATTGCTAAAAGCAATCCTATGGCTGATGATAGCTCAACAAGTGCCAGGGTGGAAGTTTTTGTTGCCTGCAAACAACTGTATTTTCGATGATTACAGTTGCGTGAGGGTCTCGGCCGGGCCTGCTACGCAGCAAAAAACGAGCCGCTGCTTCAATGCAGGACGGTCTGAACAAGACATTGCGCCCCTGACATTCTTCTGGCGCTGGGCAGGGTGCATATATGATGAAACTTTGGGAGAAATAAAATGAATGTGATTGGAAAACAATTTATTAATGGTGAACGCGTGGCAAGATCGGAGCAGAAACTCTATTCCTATGATGCCGCAACTGGAGAAGCATTGCCCTATACCTTTTACCAGGCTCTGCCTGAGGAGGCCGATGCGGCTGCAAAAGCAGCAGCGGCCGCCTATCCTCTCTATCGCAAAACAGGTCTACAAGAGCGGGCTGATTTTTGAGGACAATCGCTGAAGAAATAGATGCTCTCGATGATGAATTTATCCATGTTTTAATGCGTGAAGCCGGCATGACCGAAGAGCGTGTTCGCAGTGAAAGGACCAGAACCAGCAACCAGCTCAGGCTTTTTGCCGATGTTGTACGGAAGGGGGATTACCTCGGCTGCAGGATTGATCGCAGCTCGGATGGTATCGATGTACGTCAATATCAGATCGGCATCGGCCCGGTTGTGGTGTTTGGAGCCAGCAATTTCCCTCTGGCCTTTTCGACTGCCGGTGGAGACACTGCCTCGGCTTTTGCCGCCGGTTGCCCGGTTATTGTAAAAGCCCACTCCGGACACCAGGCGACTGGGGAAATGGTCGGCCGGGCGATTACCTCTGCAGCCAGGCGCTGCAATATGCCGCCCGGTGTTTTCGGCATGGTTTTCGGTCGAGGTGTCGGAGCCGATCTGGTTAAGGCTCCAGAGGTTAAGGCCGTCGGTTTTACCGGCTCTTTAAGTGGTGGTCGGGTTCTGTGCGATCTGGCTGCGGCCCGACCTGAGCCGATCCCTGTTTTGCGGAAATGTCGAGTACCAATCCGGTTGTCATGATGCCTGGGGCACTTGCCGCAAGGGGAGAGGAGATCGCACAAGGATTAGCCGATTCCGTAACCCATGGGGTCGGCCAATTCTGCACCAATGCCGGACTGGTGATCGGTTTTGACGGTCCGGAATTTGATCAGTTTTGTAATGATTTTGCGGCGGTCATGCGGACAAAGGCTCCTGCCACCATGCTCAACAAAGGAACTCTGGACAGCTATCTCGAAGGGTTGGAGAGAATGAGTCGAACCAGGGGGATCGAAATGATTGCCGTTGGTGATTCAGCAGAGAATTGCGCCCATGCCTGCGCCTTCAAGGCAGATTCAAGCCTTTTGAAAGATCCTGCCCATCCGCTGGAGGAAGAGGTTTTTGGACCCTGCACGACTCTGGTTACTCTTAAAAATCCTCAGGAACTGCTGGATATTATCCCTGGAATGGGGGGGCAGCTGACAGCAAGTATTTTGCCGAAGCGGAAGAGCTGAGACAGAATCAGGATTTGATCGACGCCTTTGAAGCACGGGTCGGACGACTGATCCTCAACCAGTACACGATCGGTCTGCATATTTGTGATTCGATTATTCATGGCGGTCCTTATCCGGCGACATCGGACAGCCGTGGAACTTCGGTCGGAACCCTGTCAATCAACCGCTTTATCCGTCCCGTCTGCTATCAGGGGTATCCAGACAGTGCATTACCGCCGGCGTTAAAGAATGATAATCCGTTGAAACTGCGACGCTTGATCAATGGCGAATGGTCAGAAGGGACGATCGAGAACTGAAATGGTTGACTCTTCCCCTTGCCGCTATGGAGACTGCGCGGTGGGGGAAGAGTTCTCATGGAAGAGCCCCTTAGCGCCGGACTTTTATTGAAAGAAGCCGTGCGGCCTGAATTTTGAACTTTTAGCAGATAATTATTAGCGTGATTTCCGTTTGCAAAAGAGGCATTATCCAGCAGTTACAAACAGGACTGACCAGCGTGAGGAGCAACCATGAAATCTGTCTCAGCTTTCTTTTTTTCTTTTAAATTCAGCTTTCTTTTATTCTCTCTCAGCGGGGTCTGTATTCTGGCTTACAATACTATCGGTTCTACCGTTGATGCAGACGGATTTCTTCAGGAACCGTTTTTTCTCATTCCGATCGGTTGGCTCCTTTTTTTGGGCGGCCTGGGGGTTGGGATTATTGCAACGTTCAGAAGCTTTATGAAGCAGCGTTGATGCCACGTTTTCAGGGCGGGCTTTCTTTTTAGTCTCAAGGGGGCGTTCGAACGCATATAAACAGGTAGGGATAGAGGTTAATTAATAATGGAATTGAATCTAGAGGGAAAGACGGCTCTGGTCACGGGCGCAAGCTATGGTCTTGGTTATGCCTGTGCGAAAGCTCTGGCACAGGAGGGGGCGACGGTCGCAATCTGTTCCCGCCGTCGGGACACTGTTGAAAAGGCAGCGCAAGAGATTTCTGCTGAGACAGGGCAATCGGTCTTTGGCTTGCAGGCTGATCTGACCAATGATGCCGATCTGGTCTCTTTGGTCGGTGCCGCAAAAGAAAAGCTGGGGACGATCGATATCCTGGTTTTGAGTACCGGTCATCCGCCGACATACTCCCTGGATGAGGCGACCGACGAGCATTGGCAGGAAGGAAACGATCTGATTCTTCAGCCGACAATTAAGCTGACCCGTGCACTGTTACCGGACATGCGTCAACGCAAGTATGGCCGCTTCATCTATATTGGTTCCGTTCTTGGGCTTCAAGCCAAGCCTTCATCAATTATCCAGAGTACTTTGCGCACCGGGATCAATGCCTTTTCCAAGTGTATTGCCACAGAGGCGGCTATCGACGGTGTCACCGCCAATGTGCTCTGTCCGGGCTACTTCGAGACTCCGCTGCTGAAGAGCCTTGCAGAGAAGATGGAGCGTGAATCGGACAAAGAGACCGCAGCTAAACTGTTGGCCGAATGGGAGGAAAGCTGTCCGACCAAGAAGTTTGGCAAACCTGAAGATTTTGGTGCTTTTGTCAGCTTTCTTGCTTCCCCCAGAGGAGAATACTTTAATGGTACGTCAATCGCTATCGATGGCGGCTCATTGAAAAGATATTAAATTATACGGTGGTTTTATACCGTTTTACTCGAACGGGAAGGTTGATGTGGTTCCTTCCCATTTTATTGCGCTATGCCCGGCGACGATAAATCTTGCCTGAAACAGGCCCTTCAACGTACACTCCCCAGTTTAACCATTAATTTTTTGCGACGCAATTTATGACATTTTCCACATTTGCTCTTTCACAATCGATCCTTCGGGCGATTTCTGAACAGGGCTATACGAAACCGACCCCTATTCAGGACAAAGCAATTCCTGTGGTTCTTAAAGGCCGGGATCTGATGGCTGCAGCCCAGACGGGAACGGGAAAAACGGCCGGGTTTATTTTGCCGTTGTTGCAACGCCTGGCATCCGGTCCCGAGGTAAAGTCAAACCATGTCCGTGTTCTGGTGCTGACCCCGACCCGTGAACTGGCTCAACAGGTGGCCGACAATGCCACTGTCTACGGTCGTTATCTGCCAGTAAAGTTCGCTGTGGTTTACGGTGGGGTGAAAATCAATCCCCAGATGATGAAAATGCGCGGTGGCGTTGACCTGCTGGTGGCAACACCGGGCCGACTGCTCGATCTGCACGCCCGGAATGCTATCCGCTTTGGGCAGGTTGAGACCCTGGTTCTTGATGAAGCGGATCGTATGCTTGACATGGGTTTCCGTGACGAGATCGGTAAAATAATGACGATCTTGCCGAAAAGACGTCAAACCCTGCTTTTTTCAGCTACTTTTTCTGATGAAATCCGCGCTCTGGGAAAGCTTTTGCTGAATGATCCTCAGCTGATCGAAGTCAGCCCCCGCAACACCGCAGCCGCGAGTGTCAAGCAATGGGTTTACGAAGTTGATAAAAGCAAAAAATCGCTGCTGCTGAGTCAGCTGATCTGCCGTAATGACTGGACTCAGGTGCTGGTTTTTACCAAGACCAAAAAGGGGCGGACGAGCTTGTCCGGCATTTGAAGAGCAACAATATCTCCGCGGCTGCAATCCATGGAGATAAAAGTCAGGGTGTCCGTTCCCGCGTTCTTTCTGCTTTTAAAGACAATAAACTGCGTATTTTAGTGGCGACCGATGTGGCTGCTCGCGGTTTGGACATCAATGAACTGCCTCTGGTGGTTAACTTTGATCTGCCGAAAGTTGCCGAAGATTACATCCACCGCATCGGTCGCACGGGCCGGGCCGGTTTATCCGGGCAGGGAGTCTCACTGGTCAGTGCCGACGAGGTGAAACTGTTAGCTGCAATTGAAGTTTTGATCAATAAAACCCTGGAGCGTGAAACAGAGACAGGTTTCGTCCCGACCCACAAGGTTCCCTTGACCCGGCAGATAAAAGCAGGGCCCAGGAAGCCAAAAAACCGAAAGAGAAGCAGGAAGCGGTCCAAGAAAGCGGTTGGACGGCTAAGGGGCGAAAGAAGTGTCCAGTCAAGCCGGAGCGGCGGGGCGCAGAGGACAGCGAACGGAACAACCGGATCGTGCCGGTCAACCTCCGCGGGGGCGCAATATCCGGCCCGGAAAATCACGGATTGCGGGCCGATCAAAACCAAGGTAGTCCTGTTTAAGACAGGGAAAGAACGTTATCAATGATGAACGAAAAACAGAATAAAGATCCCCTTCACGGGGTGAAACTGGAGCAGATTCTAATCCATCTGGTCGATTACTACGGCTGGTACGACCTGGGGCAAAAATAGATATCCGCTGCTTCAACAGCGATCCTTCCATCAAGTCCAGTCTTAAGTTCTTGCGTCGTACCCCCTGGGCGCGAAAAAAGTTGAGGATCTCTATCTGGCGCTTAACCAAGCGACTGATGGATTGAAGTAAGACATTCATCGATCCTTTTCTCTCTGCAAAAAGAGAGTTTCTGCGCTGGTTGTTATCCGCCCAAGAGGGCATTCCCAGTTAGGAGCCTTGAATTGCGCCGCTTGGAGTTTAGCTGCTAACGGCTCCAATCCTGCTTCTCTGTGAATCAAGGGTGAACTTTTGCAGCATATGTCTTAATTGGGCCGCCTGACTGGACAGTTGTTCGGCAGTTGCAGCCGTTTCTTCTGCATTCGCCGTATTTTGTTGAGTAACTTGATCCAGCTGGGTAATTCCCTGGGTAATCTGCGTAATTCCCTGGGCCTGCTCGCTCGAAGCGGCTGCGATTTCAGCGATTAAATCTGAAGTCTTGGTGACAGCCTGAACAATATCGCTTAAAGATTCGGCCGTTGCATTGGCGATATGATTCCCTCGTTCCGCTTTTTCGACCGATTCTTTGATCAGTTCGGTTGTTTCGCTTGCGGCCTTGGCGCTCCGGGCGGCCAGATTGCGAACCTCTTCAGCAACGACCGCAAAGCCTTTGCCATGTTGACCTGCTCTGGCTGCCTCGACTGCTGCATTAAGGGCCAAAAGGTTGGTTTGGAAAGCAATTTCATCAATGGTTTTGATGATTTTTGAAATGCTCTGCCCCGCATTGTCAATTTCGCGCATCGATTTGACCATTTCTTCCATCTGGAGGCTGCCCTTTTGTGCCGCCTCCTGGGCGTTATTGGACAATTGGTTTGCAGAGTTGGCATTCTCGGCATTTTGATTGACCTGTGATGTTATTTGGGTCAATGACGAACTGATTTCTTCGATTGAGCTGGCCTGGGTCGTGGCGCCATGGGAGAGCGATTGGCTGGCATCGGCAATCTGACTGCTGCCGGTATCGATCTCTTCACCCGAGATCTGAATCTGCTCCATCACCGTACTTAAAGCATGGTTTGTTTTACTTAAGGGTTCACGGATCAAGCCTGTAGCGGAGAAGGTCAGGTTGCCGTCCGCCAGATTATTGAATGCTGCCAGGACTTCATCTTCAAGGTTGTCGGCAAAGGCATCCATCGCTTTGGCCAGGCGGCCCATTTCGTCAATCTGGATTAACTGAAGGCGCTTGCTTAAATCGCCGGTTGCAAGGGCTTCGATCATGTTCACACAGGCGGAAACAGGCCGGGTGACACTACGCACAATGATAAAGGAAAGGACGCCACCTGCAAGCAGTGCGATTCCGATGCCAACAACAGTCAAGGTCAGACTCGCCTTGTAGATGGCTGCAGCTTTGTCGTATTCGCTTTTGGCAATGGTCAATTGGATGCTGGTCAATTCTCCGATTTTTTCTGTAAAGGGATCGATCTGCTGATAGAGTTCCTGTTCGATAAAGGTGACCAATCGATCATTGTTCTGTTGTTCGATAATCGACTGAAGACGATTAACCGCCTGGTCAACAGGTCCCATGAGCTGAGTCGCTTGTTGCAACAGATCTTTTTCCCGGCCAACAATATAAGTTTCTTTGTACGCTGACCACTGCTCGTCAATCTGCCGACGGGCCTTTTTCAAGTTTTTTTGGGCCTGCTCCCAGGAAACCTGGCCACTGCGTATTTTATGAGACAGGTCGACGATATTAATCGCGTACATGTCAGAGACATCTTTCAGTTGTTTCAACGGAATCACCCGATCCAGATAAACCGTTTGCAGCGATTCATCTGTTTTTCGGACACTGACGATACCGAGTAAACCGATGAGAATAAGAGCCAGGAGAAGAAGGCCTGAAAGCAATGATAACCGCGTGCTGATTTTGAGATTATTGATATGCATAATGATTTCCCCCGAATATTAGGACATATTAAGCACGATAGCAATTTTGACTGATCCGGTCAATAATTCTAATGATATTATTCTATAAAGGGGTGGAGATTGAAATTCTGTTGTAACTTAAAAAAAGATAGAATGGCTTTAAGTATTTGAAATGAATAATGAATATATTGTTCTGACAGATGGAAGCAGCCATGCTCCGAGTAAAGTGGGATATGGTGCTGCCCTATTGCTGAGAGCTGGTGATTTGGTCCAACCTCTGGAAAAGCTGAAAAAACAGGTTCGGGTTAAACGTTTTGAGCAGACGTCATCAACCAGATTGGAACTGCAAACTCTCCTTTGGGCGCTGGGACAGTTTCCTGAACCTCCCTGTCGTGTGATCATCTGTACCGATTCGCAAAATATCGTTGGTTTGCCGAGTCGACGGCAGCGCCTGGAAGGGCTGGGGTTTAAATCGAGCACGGGCAAACTTCTAAAAAAATGCAGATCTTTACCGTCAATTATTTCAGCTGACAGATCACTTCAGATGTACTTTTGTGAAAATGTCCGGCCATCAACCTGCGCTGGCCAAAGGCAGAATAGACCATCTGTTTTCTCTCGTTGACCGGGCGGCCAGAAAGTCGTTGCGGAACAGTTTAAAAGAGCTGCCCCCCGAACAAACGCTATAGGCGCTATAAACCTTGAACCGAAATTTTGTCTTTGTCCTGTTGCAGAATCAAAAAACGACCATTCTGCAAATCGGGCATGTTCGATAATTCACACACGGGTGTGTGTGTGTAATAAGCAACTGCCGACTTGATCGCAATCCAGTGGGAGACGACAATGATATTAAGGCCTTGCTCATTTTCAAGAATAAGGTTGAGTTGATTGACGACCCGGTTTTGCAGCTGCTGATAGGTTTCCGCCCCTTTCAGGAAGAAACGATCCTGATGATTCCAGAACAGATCATACTCTCGTGGGTGCGATTGTTGTATTTCTGCTTTGGTTTTTCCTTCCCAAGGCCCGAGATTAATCTCTTTTAAAGATTCAACAATGGTTCTCTTCAGATTTGTCCCTTCAAGGATGATTTCCAAGGTTTCCAATGCCCGCTGCAAGGGGCTGGCATAAGCCCGGTCAATCTTTACATGGGATAGAGCCGCCCTTGTTTTAAGGACCTGCTCACGACCGGTTGTGGTCAGAGGAGAATTTTTATGTCCCTGAAGACGGTTTTGACGGTTCCATTCTGTTTGGCCATGTCGGACAAGGAATATCTGTGTCATGGGAGGTCTGCCTGATTCTCTGGAAATGCGATCCGTTGCTCTTGTTACGATCCTGCCCCGGAGGGGCTGACTGTTTCGGCTTTTTACTGGTTTTATATGGTTGAAAAGCAGAGGGCAAGTCGATTCTTTTCAGGAGCATTGTCAATCATTCGTTCGTTGGCTGTATAAAGAGGGGGCAGGCAACGGTTGAGGGATTGTGAGCTGCTTCGATGTTATTTATAAACAGAGTGATATTTTCCATTGTGAAAATCTTGAAGGATCTGCTGGTAGCGGCCGTTTTCTTTAATAATTTCGAGCCCTTGATTGAAAAGATCGGCCAAGCGCTCGTTTTTTCTGATTTTTCGGCTCAGTATGACATGATAGTTGCGGACCTGAATGATCGTAGGTGAAAAGTAATGCATTGTCTTTCTGCCGGGCTCAGACTGGTGTTGAGGAAGTATTCGGCAACGCGTATCACATGCGGAACAGCGTCGATTCTCTCCAGCAGTAAACGCTTGAACAGTAATTCGTAGTTCCCTGATTTTTCGAGCTGTAACAGACCACGCTCCGCGGCTCTTTCAAACATCGGGTAAACCGTATGCAGGGTTCCCCCGATTGTTTTGCCCTGCAGATCATCGACTGTCTTCCAATGGAGCGGTCGGCGTCTTAGATGAAAAAGAACTTCCTGGTCGCTGACGACACTATCGGTATAAAAGAAGTGTTTTTCCGCTCCTCCGTCGGGACCCAGACCAAGGTTCCATGCCATCTGCCGCCATCGGGGTCTTTGCCTTCTCTGGCGTAGTTATAGGACCTCTGCCACGGGAAGAATCCGTACTCCACGTCGATGTCCACCGCGGCGAAAGCCTCTTCAACAAGATGAGAGGCAAAACCGTAATGTGGGAGTTCTGCAGATAGATAGGGGGGCCATTCTCCATTGGTCAGGCGAATCGTTTCTGTCGCGGATGAAAAGCCAGGAGCTGGGATAAGCAGGAGAAAGAAGCACCATAGCCATCTCCTGCCGGCAATAACGCCCGACCATGGACCCGTCTTCTTGTGGTTATAAATTGACACCATGTACCGCGACCCCGTTTTGTCTTCAATGAGGCAGTGGAATGATAAAAACAGGTCGAAGTGATTTTTTCAGTACTTTTTCGGATGTGCTGCCGAGCAGTGCATGGTTGATCAAACCTTTGCCATGGGTGCCCATGATAATCACATCGACATTCAGGCGATCTGAGGTTTCCAGAATTTTTGCTACCGGGTAGCCCGCTTCGATGATGGTCTCGACAAAACGGGAATAATCTTCCGGGTGGTTTTTCAATTCGGCCTGAGCAAAGTCATCCAGATCTTTTTTCAGGACGGAGAGGGCCTTTTTCTTTATTGGTGGCTTCCAGTTCTTCCAGAACATGCAGCAGGTAGATTTTTGCATCGTTCTGGCGGGCGAGGATAACAGCATGTCTGAAGGCGTAATCCGAATTTTCAGTGAAGTCCGTTGTGACCAGGATCTTGTCATAACGTGGCAGCATGGTGGCACCTCCTTGGTGAAAGTGTTTCCGTACCGTTGTGATGCATAATTAAGTATAGCTTGTTCGCCGGAATTTTTGGCACTCGGGACTATTTTATCCGTGAAAATATGGTGCCTCGAAAAGGGTTACCGCATGGTTGCTGAGCGATTTTTTAAGTTGTTCAGGATAAATAATGCTTGCAAAAGGTCATGCTTCAGGTGTAAAAACCCGGCTGATAACTCGGATGAAGACAGCAGGAGAGAGTTTCCCTGATGGGGAGGCCGCCGAAGAAGTAAATCTTTCAGGCAACCGGACTGTTGTTGGACGAGCCTCTGGAGAGACTCAGAAATGAGCACCGAAGGAGCAAACCGGACTGGTATCATGTAAGTCCGGCGAAACTCTCAGGTACCAAGGACAGAGTGGAAATAGAAAACCCGGCCTCTTGCTTTCATCGGCAAGGGCGACATTTTTGATGCCGCTTATCGTATCGCTTGGCGATGCACGGCGGACCTGCTTCAACCGGTCAGGTTGTTTGAGCAGGGCCGCATCCGCCTCAGGTTGTTCCATTTTCCCGTTTAATCTCCCTCCGGCTCGCATTATTCCGACCGATTGACGCCATTTATAGGGCTGAAACTTCACTGATTGGAAAAGGAATGATTGCGTGGAACAATTAACTCAACTGCTTGGAAAAATCGATTCATTCATCTGGGGTCCACCGCTGTTGATTCTGCTGGTTGGTACCGGCATTTATCTGACCGTCGGCCTTGGTCTGCTCCAGATAACCCGACTGCCGTTGGCCCTGAAATACGTTTTCACCCGTCAGCGCAAAGAAGGATTAAAGGGCGACGTGTCTCCTTTTGCCGCGCTGTGTACAGCACTTTCGGCGACCATCGGGACCGGTAACATTGTCGGCGTTGCCACCGCAGTTAAGGCCGGTGGACCCGGTGCCATCTTCTGGCTCTGGCTGGCGGCATTTTTCGGTATGGCGACCAAGTATGCCGAAGCGCTGCTGGCGGTTAAGTACCGTGTGACCGACGCCAACGGTCAGATGTCGGGTGGGCCGATGTACTACATCGAGCGCGGTCTGGGCAAGCGTTGGCTGGCCAAAACCTTTGCCTTCTTCGGTGTAGGCGTGGCTTTTTTCGGTATCGGTACCTTTGCCCAGGTCAATGCGATCAAGGATGCGGCCGTCTTGACCTTTAACGTTCCGGTGCCGGCAACCGCCATTATCCTGACCATTCTGGTCGCTCTCGTCACAGTCGGTGGTATCCGCAGTATTGCCCGTGTGGCAGAGGTGCTGGTGCCTTTCATGGCGGTTGTGTTTGTGATCGGTTCGACTGTGCTGTTGATTTTCAATGCCAGTGCGCTGCCTGGCGCAATCGCACTGATTATCGAAAGTGCCTTCAACCCGTCCGCCGCCTTTGGAGGTGCCGCTGGTGTGACGGTGATGATGGTTATGCGTAACGGTATCGCTCGCGGTGTGTTCTCCAATGAGTCGGGTCTGGGCAGTGCGCCGATCGCGGCTGCCGCTGCTAAAACCAATTCCTGCGTGCGTCAGGGCCTGATCGCCATGACCGGGACCTTTTTCGATTCAATCATCATCTGCACCATGACCGGTCTGGTGCTGGTTGTCACCGGGACCTGGAATCAGCCGGCGCTGGCGGGCGCCGCCATGACCAATGCCGCTTTCGTGAATGGCTTGGGGCATATCGGTCAGTATGTGGTCACCGTTGGATTAATCTTCTTTGCTTTCACCACCATTCTCGGTTGGAACTATTACGGCGAACGCTGCACCGAATATCTGTTCGGAGTGAAGGGGATCCTGCCTTACCGTTTGATCTACATCGGCCTGGTCGCTTGCGGAGCGTTCCTTAAACTGGGGCTGATCTGGACCTTGGCCGATATCATCAATGGTCTGATGGCGGTTCCCAACCTGATCGGTCTGTTGGGGTTGTCAGGTGTGGTCTTTGCCGAAACGCGCAAGTATTTCGCCGACCCGGCTGCCGCTGAAGAAGAATTACTGGTTTCAGAACCGGTGGATTGATCGAATAGACAGAAAAATGCATGAGAGCGGCAGGCCGAAAAGCCTGCTGCTTTTTCATTATTGAGCCGAGTCCCTCAGGAGTCATTTCGAGACCTCTTCCCTGTCTCTTCATTTATCGGCCGACCTTTTCGATGGAAAGGTTTACAGACAAATCGCTGTTTGTTTATAGCCCGTAGATTGAGTTGCACTTAAATCTGTTGTCAGGCAGAATTAATCGCCGCGAAGCTTTCTAAAATAATTCTCTGTGAGGATCATATGAGACGCATACATGATCTGTTCATCTTATTTATCCCCTTCCTGTTCGTGTTTCTGTGGAGTACGGGATTCATCGCTGCCAAGTACGCTCTGCCGTTTATCGATCCCTTCTATCTGCTTTTCATCAGGATGACACTGACTGTTGCAGCCTTTTTATTGTTGTGTCTGCTGTTTCGTGTTGAGCGGTTGTCACTGCCTCAGATCGGTCATCAGATGGTGACCGGACTATTGGTTCACGGGGCTTATCTTGGTGGTGTTTTTGCGGCGATCAAATGGAATATGCCGGCTGGAGTAACAGCCATTGTCGTGGGGACGCAACCTGTATTAACGGCTGTCATCGGGAAGGTCTGGTTGAACGAACGGTTACGCCCGCAGCAATGGCTTGGGCTCGGATTAGGTCTGCTGGGGGTGACAGCAGTCCTGTTGAGCGTCAATCGACAAGGTTCCTTCGACCTTTCTTTGCCCGCTCTTCTGGCCGCGGTTACAGCTCTGGTCGGTATTTCGCTGGGAACTCTTTACCAGAAACGGTTTGGTCGGAACGTAAATCTGATTGCCGGGTCTTTATGGCAATATGTCAGTACTGCGGCGCTCATGGCGATTTTAGCAGGGACATTTGAAAGCTGCCATGTGATCTGGGACCGCCAGCTGATTTTGGCGTTGTCCTGGTTGGTTATAGGACTGTCGGTCAGTGCTATTCTGCTGCTTATGTATATGATCCGCGAAGGGGAGACTGCCCGGGTGGCAAGTTATTTTTATCTGGTTCCTCCCGTTGCCAGCATTGAGGCCTGGATTCTGTTTGACGAATCTCTTTCCATGATTTCGATCTGCGCCATCATCGTCACTGTGCTGGGAGTGTTTCTTGTTGCCAGGGGGCGATAGGCTCTGTCTGCGGTCAGGGCCTCCTTGGAATGGCAATCCGGCGTTTATTGACTTCAAACGGACCACAAAAATCAAGCATTTCAATACCATTGAACAGTACGATCCCAACGTACTCTTGAGTCATGGCTTTACCTTCGCCTTAAGCTTTTTCAACGTTCCAGTGTCTTATGGGAAGTCAGTGGTCCGAACTTTTTTAGAGATGATGAATTCTGTGAGTGAGAAAAGCACACCCGTCAGTATAAACGTTAAATGGACCCAGATTTTCCATTGCAACACATCAAATGTAATTTTTTCTATGTTGATTATCGCCCTTAACAATTCAACCGATGATATGGCGACGATTGCAGTCACCAGCTTAAGTTTGAGATCGGAAAAACTGACTTTGCCAATCCAGGATGGTCTCTCCTGCGACACGCCAAAATCGATCTTCGATATGAAGTTTTCATAACCACTTGAAATTATGATCAGAATCAGACATGCAATTAATGTCGTGTCGAGTAATGTCAGAACTGAAATGACAAGATCACTGTTGGAAAAATCGGTAAAATTTGTTGTCAGGAGGAAGAGCTGTTTGGAAAACTTGAAGAGAAGAATGACAATCGCAAAGAGTAACCCCAAAAAAAACGGAGCCAGAATCCATCTGCTTTTGAATATGATTTTTTCGAACAGGCTGACTATTTTCATACCATTCCCATGTTGAATTGATGTTTTGCAACAGTTGAATGCATGCGGCCAGTTGACGTCGCTTTCAATCCCGGCCTGAAAGTGAGCAAACAGGCAGCTATGCCTGGAATCGATAATACTAACACCATAATGCCTGGACGATGTAGAGATTATTTTTCGATCTCTGCAATCACCTGAAGGCCTTAACCCGCTGGAGTCCGGGCAAGCTCTGGCCGGGTCTCCCCGGGACCTTGATCAAGCAGGTACCACTATGACGTCAAAACGCAAGGGTGATCGGCTTTTTCATGTTGATAGTAACGAACCTCAATGACATTGCCGTCAGGATCACGAAAGTAGATTGATGTTCCCGTTCCATGAGCTCCCCAACGCTCTGCCGGGCCATCGTCGACAGGAATGTTGTTGTTCTCAAGTTTTTTTTGAAGCAAAACCCAATCTGATTTATTGGTTGAAAGGCAAAAGTGATTGAGGTTTGGGCGGCAGACATCGTCGGGATTTGTTTTTTCCCACATTTTTTTGGGGAACAGGTCGATGATGGTGTCCTCTGTAATCCGCACAGAGGGGAAAGGCACCAGATTGGCCCTGAACTCTTCGACACGTTCGCCGGGTAAAGCAAGAATCTCTGTGTAGAAGTAAAGTGTGGCGTCGATGTCAACCGCATTGATGACGATATGATCCATTGCGTATTTCATGATAATTCTCCTGTCTGCTCCGGCTATTTTGTCATAAAAGGTTGCAGGGAGGGGCAAAAACGCAACCTGAATGACCTGATTCATACGGGAAGGGTAGCAAGAGCCGGGAAAATGTCAAAAAAAGGTGCTCCCTGTCGCAATTCCGCTGTTTGTCATCATGACCAGTCTGTTAACAGATAGACGCTTTTCTGTGCTGGAGGAAGGGAATATAATCCTGCTCGGGCAATAATAAAGCGGTGTTTATATGGCATTGATGGAAATTATTCCCAATACAGTTTTTGTTTCTTTTTCTGGTTGGCTTGCTTGCTGGAGCGATTGGCACCATCGCCGGCGGAGGTGGATTGCTGACACTCCCCGCTCTACTGGGGGTGTACGTTATCTGGAATTCTGAGTCTCGGCCGCGAGAACTTTCCATACGCAACGTTGAGCTCAAGTCGTTTCCGTTTGGCCCTGTCAAGAGATCTGCCCCGAGCAGAGCGGCGCAAGAGCGAAGGGATAATCAGATAATAAAAGGAATAAACATTTTGACGTTCTTCATGTAAGCAAGGTATTCATCGCCAAAAATCAATATTTTCTTTTTCTTCTATTTTTGCGGTCGTGCATAAGAAAATACTGACGATACCCCCTATGGTAAGGGTCAATATACTGATATCTTTGAGCAAAATCCCCCAATTCAGAAGAAGTAATGATGAATACATCGGATGTCTTATGTATTTATAGATGCCGGCCGTCACAAGTTTTTCCGTGTTTTCAAAATAAAGATTTGTTTTGCTTTCACGGTCTGTATGCCCGCCTGTCTTTTTTAGATCATAGAACCCGGATAAGACAATGAGTGGAGATAGCGCAAGCAATAACCACGATATAAGCTGTCGGACTGAAAACGGATCGATAAACCACAGCGACTCATTGAGTAAGAGTAGGATCAGAATCCCTTCAAAAGCAAAAAAGCGATAAAAGCCGTGAGAAGATATGTCACCCAGTGATTTTTTAGAAATTTTCACGAAAAAAATAGAGCAGAGTACAAATACAATTATTTTTGATAGTAATGTCATCGTCATACCGGATCAGAATTTATTGTCATGTGACCAGAGCAGTGCCAATCGGAAGGTGCCGCCGGTTCATTTATTTTTTCAGCGGTTCAGAGTCTGATCAGCAAGCAAGATCGGGACGTTGCCGGTTCGAATATATACTTAAAGTGGTCACGGTTCCTAGAATCAGTACCATGCCGACAATCTGAATGGTGGCGAGATTTTGGCTGAGAACAAAAGCGCCAAAGAGTGATGCCGTGACCGGTTCGACCATTGCCACAATGGAGGCCACGGTTGGCGCGGTATGCTTGAGCCCGACGATATAAAGCATGAACGACAGCCCCGCACCGAGGAGACCGAGCAGCGTGAACAGTGGCCAATCGGACGAACTTAAAACGGCAATGATCTGGTCGTTGTTGCTCGGCCAGATCAGAATAGACAAGAGTGTGGCAAAGGCTATCACAAGGATTGCCTGCGGGCTGCCGTGGCGGGACGCATATTTGAAGCCGAAAATGAAGAGCGCATAGGACAGCCCGGCAAGCAGTCCCGAGCCGATGCCGACAGGGGTGACACTGCTCGCGCCAACATCGTAAATACGGGTCAGCAGTACGACGCCAAGGATCACCACACTTATTGCGGCCCACTTGAACAGCGTCGGTTTTCCAGTTTCAGGCCAAAGGAGATCAGGTAGACGAACACCGGTGCGCAGTACATCAGCGTTGCCGCGACAGCAATGCTTCCTTCTGCGATGCTGACAAAATAGAATGAAAAGTTTCCTGCAACACCAAGACCGGCGACGACCGACCAGAACCACAAATGACGATTGGTAAAGCCGCTCCCCTGTGGGCGTATCGCCAGCCAGATAAGAACAAACAGGAGTCCGATAGCCCCCCGATAGAGAGACACGACAAACGCGCTCCAGCCATCGGCCATGAGAATCCCGCCGATTCCCCCGGACAGGCCCCAACAGAGAGCGGCCAGCGCCACGAGCACGGCATTTTTTCTAGAGGCATGATGGTTTTTTTTCATGATCGATGAGCTTCCCCGGGGGCACGTTGCGTCTTAAAAAGGGTTTTTCAGAAAATGTCCGCTGACTATACAGGCAAATGGAAAAGTAGCAATAGTTGCTGTGTTTCATGGCGGTTTTTGTGTTGAAAATTATTATTTCGCGAAGCGTCAGCCGCTCCCCCTTTCCTTACGCGCAAGGAAAAGGGCGCAGAGCAAACTTAGAAATCTAACGCTTAAACTTTTACTCCCTGGGGATTTATGTGGTCAGTAGGACTTTTACCTGCGGCCAACATCTCGTGATTGATCTGTAAAGATAAAAATCTTAAATATCCAGCAGTGAGAATCTCTATCCCCTCTGATTAAGAACGCTCTGCAAAGACCTCTTTAGCTGCAGTCATACCATTCAATGCAGCCGGAAAGCCTGCGTAGACAGACATCTGGATAATTACTTCAACGATTTCTTGCTTTGAACAACCGACGTTGAGTGCCCCGTTGATATGTACCTTTAACTGAGGTTGAGCATTGCCCATGGCGGTTAATGCAGCAACAGTCGCTATTTCTCTTGATTTTAAATCAAGGCCAGGGCGTGAATAGATATCTCCAAAAGGAAACTCAATGACGTATCTGGCAAGGTCAGGCGCAATCTCTTGCAGGTTGCTGATGACGGTTTCACCTGCTTTGCCATCAATTTCCTTCAGTTTTTCCAGCCCGTCGGCGAATCTTTTGTCGTCCATGGTTTTCTCCAGGTCTCAAGGTTGTGTTGGAATAGCCATTGCCATCCTGATGATGACCTTACGACTTAGAGTTAACTCAAGGTCAAGCCTGTTTTGATCTGCACTCAAATTTTCATAAAATACAATTTTCGACGAGATCTTTGTCAGGTTGGTGTGGATACGCTCAAGCTCCGCCAGGACATTCTGCCTGTGAGATTCCAGCATTTGTTGGCGTTCATGGAGGGTTCTGTCACCTTCACTGCGGAGACGTGCAAATCGTTTTATCTCTGCAATGGGCATCCCGGTTTCTTTAAGGCGCTTGAGAAATTCGATCCATGCCAGATCCTTTTCCGTATAGTCCCGATGTCCGTTGGCTTTTCGTGCCACGTGAAGGAGCAATCCTATTTTTTCGTAATAGCGTAAGGTATGCGGACTCAGCCCGCATAATGTGGATAGTTTTGAATATTCATCAGCAGCGTCCATGGATTGAAGACCAAACACTATGGGAATTCAGTGTTTTCAGCCGGGTGATTTTATCGCTCCATCATTTAAGGCGTAGTCAAGAGCGGTATCGGCATGGATGATGGCGGTATCCAATACCGGGATAGAGGAGTCTTGTGGTTTAACGAGCAGGGGGATTTCTGTGCATCCAAGGATAACGCCTTCGGCACCGTGCTTTGCCAACTCATCAATCACACGTATGTACTCAGCCTTTGACTCTTCGGGTGTTTGGCCTCTGACCAGCTCTTCAACGATAATTTTATGAATTATTGCCTGGTCTTCAGGCTGAGGGGCAATCACAGTTATGCCGCTCTGCGCAATCCTGGCGTGGTAGAAGCCGTCACTCATGGTGTATTGAGTTCCAAGAAGAGCAAGCTTTCTCAACCCCATAGCTTGGGCCTTAGTGGCTGTGGCGTCAATAATGTGAATCAGAGGGAGGTCGATCGCTTCCTGAACTGCTTCATAGACTTTGTGCATCGTATTTGTTGCGATCAGTGCGAAATCAGCACCCGCCTTTTTAAGATGCTTTGCAGAGGCAATAAGATTTTCAGCAATTAAATCCCATCGATTGTCACTCCGCCAGCGATGATAATTTTCCATATTGACGCTGTAGATGATGATTTCCGGGTATCCATAATCACCAAAACGTTCAACATAGCTTCTGGTCATATGGAGGTAATAGCTGACAGTCGATTCAGGGCTAAGCCCACCAATGATTCCAATTGTTTTATGCATTGGCCTTTCCTTCGCCTTGCTTGACTTTCCTTTTGAACGTCTTGAATAACAGTCGGAGGCAGGATTTGCACTCCATTAAATATCAGATATTTCATGAAAGTTCTGATCCTGCGAACCGGAATGTCGAACTCGGAATGCTAAAGAGAGGCCCCGTCAAAGACTTCGAACGGAAGCTCCAGTGCTGCGACTCCATCAATGCATCCGATATTGACACGGTAATGGCCGGGTTTGCGTAATGTCTGGTGAAAGGTATAAATTCCGCAGCGGTTGCAGAAGTGGTGTTTTGCAACCCGTGAGCCGAACTCGTAAGTGGAGAGGGCTCCTTCTGCGGCGCTGATGATCATCTCCTTTCCGGGAATCGTGAATGCCGTCATCATGGCCCCTTTACGAATGCAGATTGTGCAGTTGCAACGTAATCCCGACACAATTTGTGGACCTTCAAAGGTAAAGGTGATCGCGCCGCAATGGCAGCTTCCCTCGTATTTCATCGTTCATGCTCCTTTATGTTACGGATTTCCGGGCGGGTGCCCATTATGGCAAGAAGGGGTTCGACGGCCAGTATAGTTGGTAGCGCTCCCGTAGGGAGCAAACCGCCGGTTTGCGGACCCGTGGACACCCTTTTCTTTAAAGGCAAAGAAAAGGGTGCAAGAGCAGCGTATCATCCCGGCAACTCTATCTATTGTCAACACCGCGTTATGGCAGGTGATAATTGTGCGATGGTTTACATTTCATCGGGGTTCAGGTCTGTCGCATCGCCGTTTATTGGCTCTGATCCAGCATATAGTTGACAGCGGCTTTGACCTCTTCATCGGTAAGGCTTGAATTTCCGCCTTTTGCCGGCATTTTACCGATCCCTTTGATTGCATTTTGAACCAGTGATTCCGTTCCGCCCGAGATCAACGGTGCCCATGCCGTCTTATCGCCGGTTTAGGTGCACCAAGGATCCCCGACTTGTGGCAGCTGCTACAGCTTTTATTATAAACCTGCTGCCCCGTCTCCAGGGAAAGGTCATTGAGCGTGCCCGGAATTAAATTTTTAACCTGGTTCTGGGCCTGGGCAACCTTCTCCTGAGCTTGTTCCGTGACCTGAGTGCTCTTCTCTTGAACTTGTTCTTTCACTTGCTCGACCTTTTCTTTGGCCTGCTCGGAGACTTCTGCGACTTTTTCCTGCGCTTGTTGTACGACCTGTTCAGTTTTTTCAACGACAGCCGGCTTGTCTATCGGTTTCTCTTCCGGAGCCGTTGTTTGAGGTGTCGCTATTTTTTCATCTTCTTTGCTGCAACCGAAAAATATCAGGCTGAGCGTAAGCACGAGTATTAGCGTTGCAATTTTCATAAGTGCCTCCTTTAGCGATTGTATTGACGTATCAAGTTTTCATTAAGAATAGCAGGAGAGCAATAAAGGGCAATGAGCTGTCTGTTAAATCTCTGCCAGTTGTTAAAGTCCGGGTTTTTTGATCTCTTTGCTGCTTCACTGGTAAGTGCCCGATTCCAAGGCAAGTTTTCACCTCAGGTGAAAATTGTAAATTATAGGCAGTGAAAATCGATCTCCTCTCTCCTGGGAGAGGGTTGGGGTAAGAGATGACCCATCTCAATTTCAGGTGCTTATCTTGGCCTGCCTCCGTTACCGTCACCGGTATTTTTATCTGAAGTTGACAAAAAGTCGACTATGTTTTCCCAAAAAATTAAATCATATTTAGATTTATATAAATTAACCATGACTAAAAAAGGAGATTTGATTATGCGTATCAGTAAGGTTCTGTTCTTTCTGGTAGTGGTGGTCACCCTGTTCAGTCTGGCGGCTTGTGGCGACAGTGGAAGTTCCGGGACACAGTCATCCGTCACTCAGGGAATTGTAGTTGACCCGTATATTACCGAAGCGACTTTTTTGAGGATCTCAATGGCAACGGAATTCGGGATACGGGTGAACAACTCTCCAGCCCGTCGGATGAAAACGGATTGTTCAGCTTTGCTCAACCGCTTACTGTCGGCAGTACTCTGGTGATGGAGAACACCGGATATCACCAGGGATTTCCCTTTACCTTGATTCTTAAAAGAACCATCGGTCCCGACGATGAAGGGCAGGTCGTGGTTTCACCGATCACCACGATATTGGCTGCCGATATTTCGGCAGATGATCTGCTCAATCTGCTGGCGGAGGCTGAAATGCCCTGGGTTGACCAGGTCCGGGCAGACCATTTTAACGATAACCCGATGGCGGGACTGGCCGATCGGCTCGCCGGAGATGTTGCAGATGAGGAGCTGGCGCTACTAAGGACGAATTTTGTCGCTTATGCACTTATGGAATTTATCAACAGGTTTGTTGCAGACGGTCTTACGATAGAGAGTCTCGAAAGAGCACTTGGTTCAGAGGGTCTAGTCCGTCTGGTTTTCGACATCACGGAGTTGATCTGCAGCGCGGCCATGTTGGAGGAGGTTAATGCGGAATTGCCGGCAGGATACCCTGCGATGTCCATGGCCGATCTCGCCGAAACCATTCCTGCAGTCTTTTATTGGTGGACCGGTCGGTTTTACAGCGATCTGGTGGAGGGTAAGGAAGAATATTACCCGTCCATTGACGAGGTTGGCGATGATCAGCGAAATTTCGTGCGCAACCTCGCTCCGTATACATATGCACTGAATCATCTTAATGACACACAGGTCGTTCACGAAGATTTCCTGAATCCGGATCTGCTGCCACTCGACAGTGATTCACATATGATGATTTCGAACACTGAGGGGACCGAAGTCCGCCCGATCGAGCAGGAAATTGCACTTGATACGAAACTTTTTGAGGATGTGTCATATTCGTTGGGTGATATGATTATGCATTTTTATGCCGATGGAACCTGGGAAACCTTCGGGACGGAAGACTCTCTTGTCGAACAATCAGGAGGAACTTGGAGCATCGACGGGAACCGCCTGCTGGTTGTCGACGCCGAAGATAGCTCCGAAGTGGTTCTGACCTTCATCGGGGGATGGTCGAACCACCTGCGTTTCACAGCAACTGAACAGCTCTTTGAAGAACAGCGGTCAGGAGTTGTCAACCTGCTGCTGGCGAAAGTTCGCACTCTCGACAGTACCGATTTTGCCGGACAAACGCTCATCATTGAAGATGATTGGTCCTTATCCTGGAGTGATTTTTCCGGCGGACGGGTAGCGTTCGGCGCTTATGACGATGGCGCCGGAGAAGGACCCGCGACACTTCACATGTATGAGGAAGGCAGCATCTCTCCGGTGGCTGCAACCTGGTGGATTGCAGATAACAACGCCCTGGTTGTAAAAACGCCGGAAGAGACCAATGAACTGTACTTTATTCAGGGCGACAGCGAAAATCAAAGACAAGCGCTGATCGTGACTAAAGACAGCTACGGGGACGTCATTGAAGCTGAGGAAAAGACCCTTTATGTTGTGGCCGTTCCTTCAGAGCCCCAGACCGGAGTGTTCACGATTAAAGCTGACCTGCATGATGATGAAGTTTTAAACCTGTGTCCTGGCGGAACTTTTTCGGGCCATTTTTATGACGAAAGCACATCTCAGCTGGAAGAAGAGTTCGGGCAATGGAGCTATGACAGTAGCTCTGGGGAGCTGGAGCTTTCCATCGAGGGCGAAGTTGCGGTTCGTCTCTGGTATTACAGAACAGATGGTACACAGGAAGGTCAATATCCTTTCTACTCCACCGATTATGAATCCGGATCTCCAGTAGAGTCTGGATTTGATGTAATGATTCACGATCCTGATGCAACGGCCGTGTGCTCACCAAACTACTAAAGAGAGGATATCAGCAGTATTCCCTTCTCATGGGAAGAGGGGAATACTGCCTGGATTTTTCGTTTGAATGTCGGCGGGACGGAAAAAATGAAGCATATAACAGTTGAGCGTATCAGGGCGGTGCGCATGATTTTCCGTGCTGGACTAGTCCTCAAGGAAAATCCTGACATCAGAGCTGTTCATAATCTCTGCAACCAGCTTGGTCAGGGCAAAATCACAGGCGTGGAAAATATCGACTCCGGAGACGTTCTTCACACTATAGGTTTTATTTAATCCGGTATTCGTCGTTAGCCCGGCTTTGACGACGCAGATCTCCGTGAAAGGGGAGGAGTCGGAAATTGGTAAAGTTCCTGAACGGTCAGCTTCAGTTGTTTCGAAGCGGCGGGGTCAATGGTCACGCCGCTCAGACTTAATTGTTCTGATAACAGTTTGAGCGTCTCATCCGTCGTCGCCTGAAGATTAACCGGGATCCCGCCGAATCGCTCGATCCTCAGTTTGTTTTGTTGCTGGTCGTTCTTGAGGCTCACAGACGTTGTGCTTTGAAACGGAACGATCAGCCCGCTTTTCATCGGATTGGGTTGAGGAGCGTAAGGAGTACAGGCAGACATGAAAAACGTGAAGATAAGTAGCGCGTATTTCATTGATCTTTCTTTCAGGGACCAGAGGTTGTCAAAGTAAACGCTTGTTGAAATATTTATATCCGCAGAGAGGGAATTTTTGAAGAGAAATAATTTTTCCCTGGATGGCGTTGATTCGATTTACTGGCACAACGGAGATGTAGAAAAATAAGTTCGCTTGGCATGGTCGAATTGCCCGACTCAAGTAAAGAGAGGTGGCCGATGGGATGCGTCAATTTTGCTCCTGCGTCGCAACATCGTCACCTGGTAACCCTGTCCTGTTCGATTTTGGTGCCTGTTTAATCGGTATTATGTCCCCCGATTTCGATTTCTCCCGATTTCTGAGTGATTAGGCGTTATTCGGTGGAACATGAACGATAATTTCGTTGTACGCTTTACGAAGTGTAATGCGTGTGAATTCATCGAAAATTTCAAGGTCAGCTACATGCTGAATTTTGCCACCGAAAGCTGAATGCCATTTAGACCTATTTCTAACAATTACAGATTCGGATACATCGGAAAATTGGTCTGCCGTTATATCTATGATTAATTCACTATTTTCCAGCCATGCGTGGGATGTTCCATCTCGTCCTCCCAAAACATAGTTGAATTTTCCGAAGCCAGCCTCTTCTAAATATTTTGCAAGTAGTAGTGTTGCGTCACCGCATGAACCACAAGGGAACCTTTCGAAAGTAACGGGCAACTTTTGCCGGTCACATTTCTCTAGTGCGGCTCTAAACTGCTGAGTAACTCTATGAAGTTCGGACAAATTGATCATTTATATTTGTTACGCCTAACGCAGTTATAGTTAGCTTGGTCCGACCCAATCTCCAATATTTGAGTGCAACACTATTACCAGGAGTAATGGACGTTCAAGCCTGCGCCCCATTCGCTACCGTGGCTGTGTTTTGCATATACAAATCCTCCTTGGATTTGCAGAGCGCTCGATAGATCACTTCCAAGGCCCAGACCTGTGAGGATGGAGTGTTCTCCTCGGTTTTGCCCAACAAACTTTTGACTGTAATCGGGGTGGGCAACCAGAGCGGCATCGACCTTGTGCTCGTTATTTTTGTTAGCGTAAAAATCGTGTTCGTAGCGTATAAACGCTAATGGATAAACCGAAGCCTTTTTAGTGAAGTCAGAAAAACGTGCGTTCAGGCCGACTGAAGCAACGATGGCCTGAGCGTCTGAAGAATCCAGTTTCAAGCTCAGGTTTGGGTCTCCCGATTCTTTAAAAGAATTTTGCCTATAGTAAATATAATGTAATCCCAATTCCGGCGACAGCGTCAGCAGGTTATTCTGATAACCGACAGCGGTTGCTTTAGCTCCTGTATAAAAACTGTGACTGTTATAATCCGCCGATGTGCTTGCATGGGAATTTGCCAGGAAAACACTCCGTTTTGAACTGTGATCGCCATAACCATAAGCGACTATGCCGCTGATATTCCATTCACTGACATTCGAATGATTTAGGTACAACCCGAGATGGTAGCTATCGCCGTCGAAATCTTGGATGGCCTTGTCGTGCTCGTCCATTTTTTGGGTGCCATATGAGAAGTAGACTCCAAGTGTCTGGTTCTGGGTCGCTACCAGGTCGTGACCGACAGTCAAACCTGTGAGGGTGTAGTCAAAGTCTCCCAGGCTGTCATCCCCGTCAATAGTCCCTTCTGCATAACTTATATCAAACCAGGTTCTCCGATAAGTGTCAGGCAGGTCTATTTCAACAGTCTGCCCTGCCTTGACACGATTGTTGCGGAAGGATTGGTTGAAGACCGTGTTCATGACCATGTCAACATGCTCGAGTGAAATTGTCATATATGAGGAGTATGGCTCGGCATGCAAACTGTCGATCTGGTTTTGAAGTTGATTGGTCGTGATTGTATTGAGGGCCGTTTGTGTTTGGGGATTACCCGCATTATGGCTGTTGACCAACAGTGAAACGGTCGACTGTTGATTCTGTGACGTCACCACAGGATGTGCGATCAGGCTGGAGGCCGATTGGGTTTCCAGCTTGTAAGATACTTTATTGTCAACAGATGGCGTTGCTACCTGTGTTGCTGTCAGTAACGCAGGCATATCCCCCCCGAGGCGCACTGCGATCATATCACTATCTGCCGTGGCATCTGTTGTCGCCGTGTTTCCCTGATTGAAAAAAAGCACGTCATAAACACCGTCACTGTTTGCGCCGCCCTTGGCGTAGTCATCCGCAGTCAGGCCGCGAGCAAAGGTTGTCAGTTCTACCCTTAGATTGGTCAAGCCATTGACGCTGCTTGTTTCGTCTGTGAAGTCACCGTATCGAGTAAAATAAATGGAGTCGGCGTAGGTGCTAACGCCAGTAGATATGCCGACCGGTATGCCGATATCCTTCCCGGCAGGGTCGATGCGGCTTTCAAAGACATTACTGCCTGAAAATGTTACCGTTGCCTTCGTTGAGGGGGAAAAACCATCAATGCCATTCAGATAAAAGGTGTTTGATTCAGTCAATCGACTGTCGCTCTGCTTAATCGTAGCGTTAACAAAAGAGGATTTTGTTATGGCATGAATACCGATGTCATAATTACTTTGGATTGTCGAATCCGTAACTTTCAAAGTTTTTAAATGCTCAAAGCTATCTCCGTTATTTTCATCATGCTTAAAGATGAACCATTGATTAAGCCGAGAAATTCAAGATCATCCTGAATGCTACGCCCTGGTGGAAGAGATGGGCATTATCCAAGTTAATTGCTTGGGCATAAAGCCTGGAAGACGAGCCTACTCCGGTGATGTTGGTTGTGCCGTTTTTGAAGTTGAAGGTCGTAATTTCGTCAGTGTCTTCTCCCGAAAAGCCTGTTAGCGCTGTCCCTAAAGCAAGCGTAATCGTATTATCCCCTCGAAATTGAAGTTTGATGGTTGCAGCACTCCCGTCGCCTTTGTCGATGAGGCAAAGCGCGTGTTCTGGCCAAGGGTTATGTCACTGTTTTTAATCGTTGGGTTTGAAAGTACAAGCGAACTTGGAACTCCGCCGAACAGCCCCCTGATTTCGATGGTGCTACTATTGATCACGCTGTCCGGGGTGGACGCTGTTACTTGTTTTGTAAGCACAACCTTCGAGCCGTCAATGGTGAGTGCGCTACCGGTATCTATTTGCAGGTAGCCAAAATCGCGCATGTTTAATTCGGTTGTTGAGCCGATTTCCAACTTGCTGCCGGCATGCAGATGCAACTTGGTTTCGTGAAGGCTTCGGCCAATGGCCCCGCCGGGTGCGATAATTTTGTTGTCAATACCAGAGATGTTAAACGTCGCTGCTCCGCCAAAGTTTAATTGCGCCCCTGAGCCAAATGCCTGATCCAACTTCAGATAACCGTTGTTCAGGTTGATTTCCCTGGCAGATTACCTTTATTAAAGATTATGAAGTCTTCAATGTAGTCGCCAGTTGTCGGGTTGGGGCCGAGAGACCAGGCGATGTTGTCTATGGTCAGGCTGTGGGTGCTGACCGTGTAAGTGTTTGGCGTACAGGAGAGGCAGGCACCTGAGCGACCACCACGAAAGGAGAATGTCTGGTCTGTGCCTGTACCTTCAGAGTGGATGTTTTGAAAAAGTGAGTCAATGCCCAGTGTCCCAGTGTACGGCGCTGCTCCACCTTGAATATTCTCGTAAACATCAAAGACTCCGGAACCTTTGAATACAATCGTATCGTAATTGCTGGGTTCGAGTCCTCCTAATATTTCGGCAAACAAATCACCCTGGGTTGTGATGCCTGTAGCATCGTATTCGTCGGCAACAAGCTCACCGGGAACACAGACAATGACCAATCCCAAAAATAGGAATGTAAACGAGCGACAATAGCGAACTAATAGACGTAATGTTTTCAATGTAAAGCTCCTCCCATACAAACATTTAAGTACGTATATCCATCTGTTGCAGCTGAATGAATTAAGAGAGTTCACGACGTGCAGTCGTCGTAAAAACTCCCGTTGGACGAAACCCCCTCCGTTTTGTCCTGTGGAATTTTAAAGATATGTCGGTGGGGAAAGTTAGGTAAGTTTAGCGGGAATAGGTCTCTTTGGCAATCCTGATAGTCAGAAATCTGGTGACCTTCTTGCGGCTTTCGTCTGTCGAGATCATTTTGAGTATTGCAAAGTTTTTTTTGTGACTTTGATGCACCAATCCCGCGCGCTCGCTAGGTTTATCATGTTGATAAGCATCGATTTTGGAGATGTGTTTTTCATAGGGAGGCTACGGACCTAGACACTAGAAGACACTAGGGTCGGACCAAATCAACTTATTGAAATCACGTGAAAAACAACCTTAAAAGGGGACGATATCTACCCTATAACCCTATTTTCACCTTCAACATATGGCCCATAATCAGAGGCAAAAATCGAAATAGAATCGAAATAGGTCTTAGGTCAAAATGGGGTCAGAAATAGGGTCATGAAATGGGGTCATGTCTGCCTTTGACCGACCTTGAGTTCTGAGCAAATCTTCTTGTACAATTTTTGCGAGAAAAGAAGTGCTGCACTTCTTTGGAATCTTGCTGATAAACGAGAGAAAGATAATCGCTAAAAGCTTTTTTCTTTGTCGACGCAAAAAACGTACCCTATGTCACACATTAGTCAACAGCAGACTTGACCCCTTCATTGGCTTGACCCCTTCATTGGCTTTTGAGCCAGGCATAAAGGCTGTGGAGTGTTGTGCCCAAACGACTAGCAACTTCTTGAACCGAATACCCTCGTTCAGTGATTTGCTTGATGGCTTCAATCTTAAATTCATGGGTATAACGCTTGCTGCTCATGTGATCCTCCTGAAGTCATTTTTTATAACTCAAGAGTGTCTAAGAAACTAGGGGCGATTCACTTTATTCTATTCCAATTTAAAAACTGTCTTATATCTCGGAATCTGCATTGTATCGAATCCTATTACCACAAGCTGTCCATTTGTCTGTAGCATTTTATTTGCAACTTTCAATGGAATTTCTTTACAAATAACAATATCTTCATTAATTTCAATTAAATCTAATTCATTACTTATTTCTTCTTTTGATACCCAGTTGCCCATAGAAATATTGGCACTGTTTATCCATCTTTTCATGTTGAATGCTAAATCGATAATGTCCAAGATTATAGTTTCTCTTGGGTAGCTAACTATGGAAGCTTCGGAGATCAAATTGTTGTAATTTGGGTTGGTTTTATAAAAACGGAGAGAGTTGATGTTTTCAAAATTTGTGATAACTCCAAGGTGGTCTTGTATTAGTGTCGAAATTTTGTTCGTACCTAAATATTTAATATTTTCTTCTGGTGCCCCGAATAGTCTAATTTGCTTTTTAATTGAGTATGCTCCGATTTCGCCATAAATCAAAAATCCATCAGCACCGTCCATCGTTGCCTTTTCTCCATTTGGATAATAGGTAAACATGCCTTGTTCTGAAATATAGTTTTTCTCAAATCTTACGCGCATAAAGTTTTCTACTCTTTCAATTGCTCTTTGTTTTTGTAGTTTGCTCCCAACTTCCCATAAATATCTAGGAAGTATTCTTATTCCTTTAATTGTCTTCAATCCCCATTCGTGCCATTCGTCTAATTCGTTTTTTGCGGGAATTGGCATGGCTTCCAGTTCATTGAGTATAGATTCAAATAACTTTTCTCTATATTTCAATGGAAATTCCTCATGGATGTTATTCCCTTTACTATCTACAAAAGCTTTTATAATAGATGACGTGTTTGATAAATCTCTTTTTAGAAGTTTTCCACTTTTTGATTTTGGCCCCCAAAGTCCGGTCTCCGGGTCTTGAAAGTTGTACATCCATTCCAAAAATGAGTATCTCCATTCATCGGTAAAATCATAGAGATTGTGTTTTTGTATTAATAGCTCTACTCCTGCGTTGCCGTAGTGTTCTTCGTCTCTTGCCAAACTTAAAAGATCTCTAACGTTGTGAAATGAGGTTTGTGGAAGTTTTGAGGCTATCCAAGTGATGTGTGACCAGTCTTCCAATATCGCTATTAACTTTTCAGGTGTGTTGATTTGGTCTAGGTAGCTCAGGCGATATTTTAATTTGAGAGGTTGGTTGGTTTCATTGGCTAAAACTTGCAAATGTTGGATTACATTTTCTGTTGGCCCGTGGTAGGAGTTTAGGGGATAGGAGTCGTCCATGAATGCACCTGTTTTGGGATTTTGGAGGTTGAGATAAAATTCTAATTCTTCTTCTTTTGTTTGGAAGCTTTGGCATTTTTATCAGACCTTCTTTTGTTTTATAGTGAGTGTGCAATTTATCTATTCCAGAGAGGGCCTGGTAGTACTTTCCCTTGTTAATCAGGTAGCCAAGGCCTAGTAGTTTAAATTCAAATTCTGCCATATAGTAGCCATCTTCCTGGAGATTCTTGTTCATATGAAATAGTTCTCTGATTTTTGTTTTTGTGTCGTTTATTATTAGCAAGCTTGCTATCAATAGGAAAATTAATAAGGCTGTTGGTGCTATGAATAGAATTTTTTTTTGTTCTTTTTTTCATGTTTTACCGCATGATAAAAACAAGGGGATTATTAATTACTGAAGTTTCGCACAGCAATAAAATCGTGGAAAATCAATAATAATTGTATTCGAATGGTAATTCCCCGAAAATTAATAGTGCTCAAAAGTAGAATTTTCTCGTAAACTTACCATAGATGAGATTCTCATGAAACGATCACGTTATAGCGATAGCCAGATCATGGCGATCTTGAAGCAAGCTGAAGAAGTG
>LQAH01000034.1_pt1 | contig 83285 bp, 108 predicted proteins | sample 1535791 | NCBI WGS metagenome assembly LQAH01 (sample SAMN04331585, study PRJNA305678) | bioreactor metagenome | isolation source: bioreactor_4 inoculated with Wadden Sea sediment 2nd replicate of a... | place: Germany:Bremen
CAAAAAGGTATTTAAGTAATTTAGTTTTAAACAGAACGGCACCTATGACCCACTGTATATGAAAAGAAGTTGATGCTGATAAAAACAGTGAATCGTATGTATGTACATGATTTCCTATCATGAGGAAAGGACCTTCTTTAGGAATATGTTCATATCCTTTCAAACGAACATCATAGTGACGTAAAAGCCATTTTCCATAGATAGGTCTCACTAATTTGATTAACCATGGTGTTTTTGACATAAACCATCCTCATTGTAATAAAAATATATCATAGCATCAAAACCATGTTAATTCATAAATATAAAGTGAGATTCTTAGAATATTGAAAATGGATACTCGCCTTCTACTTTGTTTAACATCTCAGCTATAGTAATATCACTCGGAACTGTCACAGAGAAATTGGTATGATATACCTCATTTACTCGATCACCCAAAAGATAATCAAGATGACTTTCGCTAATATGATGTTCTCTTAATGCTAATATAAGTTTCAAGCTACCCGCGAAACCTGGGACTCCTGAAGCTCCTTTTAATTTATCTTCTATTGTGTGAGGAGCATGATCACTCTCAATCCAATCAATAGAACCATCAAGAAGCCCTTGAAAACAGCTTTCTGATCACTGAGACTTCGTAAAGGAGGGTTCATTTTAGAAAAAAGTCCTTTTTTCTCCATCAAAGACTCATCAAGAAGAGCATGATGAGCCGTTGCTCCGCAAGTAATATCCATTCCCTTTGCTCTATGAAAAGCAACCATTTCAATGGCTTCTTTTGTTGAGATATGACAAATATGGAGAGTTCCTTCAAATCTATGTTTTTTACATAGTTCAATTTGTTGCTCAACAGATGAAATCTCCGCTTCCTTAGGTCGAGCTTGGAGATGTGATGACGGATGTTCTAATGAAAATAGGTCATTTCGAATGAGGCTTTCATCTTCGCAATGAACTGCAAGAACTCCCTTATAATGACTTCTTTTTAATGCTTCATACACTTCGTTTAATAAAAAGGGTGTTGTCACACCCATATTTCCTGTTGAGTGTCCTGCGAATAGTTTTAATCCAACTAAATGCGGAAATAGGTGAGAATGTAAAGAGACCAGAGTTTCTATTTGAGAGGGATCACTTGTGATTCCTCCATATACACAATAGTTCAACTCTAATCCTTTCTCTTTTTCAATATTCTTAACACTCTCTCTCCCATATTCAAGTCGCTTAGCAATTAGGTGAGGAAAAGTAAGTGCAGGAGAGGTATTTGGCATGTCAAAAAGGGTGGTAAACCCTGCCATTGAAGCTACAGAGAAGGCATGTTCAATTGTCTCTTTGGATGCTTGGTCCCAATCTCTTGTATGTACGTGTGGATCTATCATAATAAATCTGGAGCCTCCTTAATGAGAAAATCATATGAAACGAATGTTCCATATTGACAAGTAAGACGGTCCCCACAAGCACATTCTCCACACATCCCGATCCCACACATTGTTTGTAATTCAAGTGAAAGATAGATGTGTTCTGGATTCACTCTCTTCTCAAGGAGAAGCTCTGCTGCTTTTCGCATAAATATCGTGGGACCTACAATGTAGGCACTATAGTTAGCCCCGTCTTCTATTATGGGAGATATATAAGTAAGCACTCTTCCCACTACCCCATCATCTTTAATGAGGGTTATATTACTAAATCGAGCCACTTCTTTTTCAATATTGTTGAGTGTATCATCCTCTCTTTCACTTATTCCAACAAGAGTAGTAACATCCACTCCCCTGTCATAGAGTTCTTTAGCTATTGGAGGAAGTACTGCAATCCCGGTACCTCCAGCAATAAGAAGGGATTTCTTTAGCGTATCAAGTACTACTGGCGCTCCATAAAGTCCTCTTAGATAGAGATTGTCATTAATAGCTAGATGAAATAAAGCTTGGCTAAATGCTCCTCTGACTTTGATAATAAAAGAAAGGGGACTTGAGGTTGCAATTGAAAAGGGTTTCTCGCCAACTCCAGGAATCCACAGAAAGACAAACTCTCCACCACTATATGCTAATTCACCATCAAGAGTAATGATAACAATGTCCTTACTTACTTCTTCTCTTTTTATTATGGTGTGCTTTTTATACTCCATTTCGCGATCTTTTTTTATTAGAGAATTAGATTTGTTGGATGTGATATCCTTCTTTTCTAGAATCTTCTTTGCATCTTCTTTTAAAAAGTTAATAAAATTTGGCCAATTTTTTTGGTGAACTTTACCAAACGCAGAACCGATACCAACAACATCACTACCACTTTGTATCATTTTTACAAGCCCATCTGCTGTTGAAACACCTCCCATCCCTATGATAGGAATCTCGGCTCCTACTGCAATTCTTACTTCCTTTACACATTCAAGAGCTCTCTCGAACACCCACGTGCCACTCTTTCCCCCCTTACCTCCTAAAGAGTTTTGTAATATTGGAGTATTGGATAAAGGAGAGAGATGAATTTCGGGCCCAACGGTATTAATGAGAGAAAGACCATCAGCACCACTTGCAATAAGAGCTCTAGCAATTTCTCCAATATTATCTACATTAGGGGTAAGCTTTGGAAAAATGAGGGAATCAATATCACCAACGGCCTTTCGAATTTCACTCATATATTCACTTGAAATAACTTTTGAACACCCTATGCTTGATCCATACCCACTAGAAGCGTGTGGACAGCTAAAATTTAGTTCAATGATATCTGCTATAGGACTAAATTTTTTGACTAGAGTAATAAAATCTTCTATGCTACTTGCTGAAACTGAGACATTAAGTATTGAACGAAAATGATGTGTTTCCCTTAACGTTTCTAGTTCTTTATAAGCGATGTCCATTCCAGGGTTTCTTAAACCTACAGAGTTTCCATAACTACCACTTTCCATTTCACAGATGATTGGTTCTCTGTTTCCTGTATTCGGGGTAACTTGAAAACTTTTTGTCGTAATAACATCTATTTCTTTAAGATATAAATCAGTATATTTCACCATTTTTGGCTTTGTTGATAATACTCCACTTACTGTGGCTAATGAAATGAGGGATGCATTTGTCATTATTCTTTGATGACGATGGTAGAAAAATTCTTTCACGCTCTCTTTTCTGTGGGTATATGACATTATAGGGAGGTCTCCTCAAGCAATTTATCTATATTTGAAATACATCTATCCAACCAGGTTGATGGGGCTGGAGACTGTTTCCATGGATGAGTAAGAGCACTAGAACTATTTATGCGTGCTAGGTGAAGAGGATATCCAACTTCTTGTAGAGCCTTAAGAGTCATTATTGCACTTGCCCCTTGTGATCCTACCCCTGGAATAAGGAGAGGGATTTCAAGATGAGCATAATAGTGGGCAATCTCTTTTAACTCTTCTAAGTGAGTTGCTCCAACCACAGCTCCTATATTACCATTTTTTCTAGCCCAATAAGCTATTTTATGAGAAACCGCCATATATAGAGGATACATCTCTTGTTCATCAACATTATCCATAATCATTAACTGCTGTAGATCCTTACCTCCAGGATTGCTAGTTCTGTTAAGTATATACATTCCTTTATGAGCATGAGATCCTTCTAAGAAAGGAAGCACTGAGTCGCTACCCATATATGGAGAAACAGTCACAGAATCAGCTTTCCATACATCGAATGCTTCTTGAGCATAATTAGCACTACTAGTAGAGATATCGCCTCTTTTAGAATCAAAAATTATTGGAATTGTGGGAAATAGAGAATTCAACATATTAAAAATAGAACTCAAAGCACGAGAACCATCAAATACCCCTTCCCGAGGGTTATCAAGAGAGTGATAATATCCAACATTAGGTTTAAACGCAGAGGGACTTAGGTTATATTTCACCATAGCATTGAATAGTTCATCAAAGAATCTAACAACATCCTCATAGATATCGCCACTTCGATTTGGAAGAACATCCCATTTTACATCAAGTCCCATGCAGGCACAGTTATGGACCTTTAATGAACTCATCTTTAACATTTGCTTATAATCTGTCATCTCTGTACTCTCTTTTATACAAAATTATTATTTTTTCCCCAATCAAATGGAGCTTTTTTCCATTCAACAAGAAGTTCTAATTCCGTTTCTTTAAGATACCCATTCTCATTAGCGGTTGCAAGCATAGACTCATAATCCAATAAGGATATATTAGTACAGGGGGGATCTAGTGATTCAAATGCCACGGTTGATGCATGTAGTTGATAGGTGAAAATTGAAAGACAGTAGGGAACATTAGCACCCTCTTCTCTTAGTGCTTGTACTGCTGCAATTGAAGAACCACCTGTAGACACGAGATCTTCAATTAAGAGGACGTTTTTTCCTTCTAATGAGAGAGAAGGACCTATACCTTCAATCTTATTCTTCATTCCATGTTCTTTTCCACTAGAGCGGACATAGATAAGTGGAAGATTAAGCACATCACTCAATGTTGTAGCATGAGGAATACCAGCTGTGCTGGTTCCCGCAATCACAGAAAAAGAGAGATTAATGGCTTCAATGAGCTCTTTAAATCCTTTAGCTATAATTTTTCGTGCTTCGCTATCTGCTAACAATCTTCTGTTGTCATTATAGATTGGCATCCTATACCCACTAGCCCATCTAAATGGGTCTTTTGGAGAGAGCTTAATAGCTTCCATTTTAAGAGCTTTTGTTGCAATTTCCTTTCCATACATGAGTTGAATTTCTTTAATACTTTTCATCTGTTATCTCCAAATGGTGTGGTAATCGTGTTCATTTTGGCAATATGCACATACATAGCGATTATCTTTTGTTCTTGTAAACCTTGCTGGCACTCCCTCATTGTGAGAAGGATGTGATATACAAGCTTCATTAGTACAAGCTAAATCATCAAAGTTATAGATTCTAGGAGGAAGGTGTGTTCGATATTTAGCTTTAATGTTTCCATCACTAATAATATTTAGTGTAGCCCCTGCTGCAACTGCAGCTAGTCTTTTTAATTCTTTACGACTAAATTCACTAATTTCTGGTCTAAAAATGATTCCTTTTGAAAGGTGTCCTTCTTTTTTACTTGTGGAGACCCATTCCCCGCCTTTCTCATTATCTAATTTTAAAACTTTTATTATGAGAGCCATATGCTTTCTTATAACAGAGGGTTCTTCTCCTCTTCCAATATGATCAATGACAATTCCATTCCGAATTGGTCGGACGCCTTCACTCACATTATCTTCTTGTTGGGTTTTCGTTGTTGGAGGAACTTCAATAATGTATTCTTCATCATTTCTTTCATTCACGCTGATAGGTCCAGTGAAATCACTTCCAATTTTCCCAGCTATCATGGCAAGAAGTACAATTCGAACATACATTCCATTGATTGATTGTCTCTCATATCCATTAAAAGAGGTATCATCAACGAAGGTAGGAATGGTTGGATGAACTCTATGACGTGGAAGTGGATGATAAAAATGAGCATCCTGAGGGATTTTCTCAAGGTATTCTTCTAGAAGAGTAACTTTAGCGCGTAATTCTACTTCTCTTTTTAGTATTTTTTTCACCCATTCTCTCTAATTGAGGACGTGTAAAATACCATTTTGATGAAATATCTTTTTGTGTAAGATATTCTTCAATAGAATCAAAGATTCGTATTTCAAATCCATGTGTTTTCATTTTTTCTATGTAATATTCGGGCATAGACAATTCTGGGGGAGCAATGAGGTCAACTTTAACTTTATTAAAGAGAGTAAGCCCATTGGCTTTTGAATGAACAGTTCTACCATGATATAAATCTCCAACTAGGGCAATATGTATCATAGAAGTATCAAAATTATTATCTTCTAGAAAGGTAAATTCATCGAGTAACTCTTGAGTAGGATGTTCATGTTTCCCATCACCGGCATTAATAAAAGCTGGAACTCTTAAAAGGTTATTTCTTTTTGCAAAAGAAGAGGTTGCTTCGTGAAGCCATGTACACACCCCTTCGAGTTTGCTTCTAATAATGAACACGCTATTTTGGTAACCGGCAAGGGTATTGAATGTATCTGAGTAACTCTCCCCTTATTAAAACTAGAGGTCCCTACAGCCAAATCACTTACTTTTACTCTGTGAAAGGCTGCTGCATTTCGAAAAGATTCCCTTGTTCGAGTGCTGTCTTCTAAAAAGACTTCATAGATACCGAAATCTGAATTATCAATTCGAAATTGATTAAGGATTTGTTCATCTTGATCTATCCATGCATCTTTTAATATCTTTGTTTTCTCAAATAAGTACTTTCTCTCATCGATACTCATATCATCAATCACACTTAGCGTTCTTGAAGTAAAGACATTGCTCATCGTTGCCTCCCATATATTTCTTGTATATATACTCCTTAGACAATAAAAAAGCCGGTAAAACCGGCTTTTATCACTAATGAGTATAAATTAATGTCATTTTCATGAGAGTTTCTTCTAATACACTCTCATCATATCTGTGTTTCATTAATAAAATATCATAGCAAAAGATTCTTCGTATGTCTACTCTCGTTCACTCTTTCCACTTGAAAAGATGTCTGCTTCAATCGCTCCAAGAAAATCGTCTACAACTTGAGTCTTATTTTCTTGAGTCCTCTTTTTTTCTTCCGTTTCAATTGGAGCAAAAGGATCTGCTTTATCAATATATGGATAAATAGGGACTAATGTTCCAAGATGCCTATCTTGTTCCCTCTTTGCTAAATCTCTTAAGAAGTTTTTCCTATAACTACCTCTTGTCCTAGTTGTCTGCTCTTTCTTTCTCTTAGGATCTTTTCCGGTATCATAACGATCACTATAATAACGTTTTGTATACGAATAACCTCTATAGGCATAATAGCGTCCGCCAGAATAGTGGCCACCCATCTTAGATTCGATGACTCCATTAAAAATCACTCCAAGAATATTCACACCGCCTAGTTCAAGATTGTCAATTAATTCTTGAAGAGCTCCTTTTGTTGTGATTCCAGCTCTTACATTAATAGCAATACCATCAGCATGTTTTGCAATAGCCATCAGTTCACTAGCAAATAATAGAGGTGGTGTATCAATAAGAACATAATCATAAATATCTAATAGATAATCCAATAGAGCAACATATTGAGGAGAGTTAAAGATTGCCGAAGGAAGGGGTGGGAGAATTCCAGGGGAAAGGAGGTGGAGAGAGGGAACATGTTCAAGAGGTTGTGTGATAACTTCTTCCACTGCAATTTTTCGTGTAACAACATCAACGAGTCCCTTAGGAGCTTTCCTAAGATTATAAAATGCACTTAACTGAGGAAGCCTAAGGTCACCATCTAGAAGTAATACTTTGCTCCCATTCATCGCCATGCTAGTTGCAATATTTGTGACTAGAGTAGTTTTCCCTTCTCCCATACCAGCACTTGTGATACTGAAAACCCTTTGACTTTGCTGAAGAGTTCCAAAAGCAATATTATTTGCAACTAATTTATAACGCTCACTTTCAAAAGAGAGAGGGCTATTATTTACTACTAGTCCAGGATAGGTTTCTTCATTATTATATTGCATCAAAGGAATCCAACCTAACAAAGGTCTGTTATATCCAACAATCTTCTTTAACACACCTTCATCTTTAATGGTAATGTCCGCCATTTCTCTCACAATTGCAAGTAACACACCAAGTGCACCACCGAGTAACACTGCAACAGCTAAAATCAATAGCGCATTAGGACTTACTGGGTATCCCTTACCATCGCTGAGTCAACTACAGTTACAGACCCAACAACGGCTGCTTCGGCTATCTTCACCTCTTCCAATAACTCCATGAGTCTCATTCTCAAAGTTTCATAGACTTGAACCTCTCTTTGAAGGTCAAGAAGAGTTCTCTCAAGTTGAGGTAATTGAGATAATTCATCAGCAAAGGAGGATTCGATATTAGCAAGTACAGAGATTTCTGTTTCTGTGAGAATTTGTTGGTGAAGAAGTTTACTATATTCACGTGCCGCAAATAGAACTGAAGCCTCATTTATCTGTGAATTTAGTTGTAAGGAGTTGATAATATCAAGCATCCTCTTCGTTGAAAGAGCTAAGGCACTATCAAGTTCAAATAGTCGAACATTGTTCTCAGGAATCCCTTCAGCAATTGCTTCATAAAGAACTTTCTCTTTTAATAAGACTTTGTAAGAATCTAAAATTTTTAAAAGGGATGCATTACTATATACGTCCTCTTTAGAAACTATGGGAAAAGAAGCCTCGTCAAGAATAGTTCGATATCCATTTGCAGCAATGTTAGCTTCTTGCAATTGAAGCATTAACGGTTCTCTACGTAATTGAAATAGGCAATCTTTTCGCTTAGCAATTTACTTTTGTCACTCAGTTGAATATAGTTGCTTTCTTCTCTAAATAATCCTAGTTGATCTGCTGCTCTTTTTAATTTCTTGTTCATTCAATGGAATTTGGGATTGAATAAATTCTTTCTGTACTGTTTTTGAGTTACGAGCAATTGCACCAAGAAGACTGTCATAACTTTCAGCAAGTGCATTTGCAAAATCTCTTGCAAACACCTTGTTCTGGTCTCGAACAGTAATACTTACAATATTCGTATCTTTTATCGTTGATACAGTTGTCCTCTCTTTGATATTTCCTAGAACTGAGGGATTTGTATAATCTTCTCCATCTTCTGTTTTGTAGAGACTAAGATCTAGACTCTTCAAAGCCTGAGTGATATTTGTTCTACTTAATGTTAGTTGCACTTCTGTTGAGATTTTTTGAGTATTCTGTCCTAAAAGTACGCTTTCAATGTCTGTTCCCTTTTGAAGAGAATCTACTAATAGCGTCACTTCAGATTCATACATTGGAACGATTGTCTGCAAATAGACAAAGGCACCTGCAACAACGACAATAAATGTAATAATAATCCAAGGCAATCGTGTTTTAAGAATATGAAACAATTCAGAGATGCTTAATCCCTCTTGTTCGCCACTAAGTTCTTGTTGATTATCTGAAAATGTATCCAATGTATGTTCCTTTAAATCTTATTATTGTGATAACTCAATAACACCAGAAATTATCGCAAGAATTGATGCTACAAGTCCAGTAATTGCTATAGTTGTTGACAGGTTCATGCCATTTACTGCTTGGAACGTATTTAGTTTTGCAGTGACAATAGACTCTGTTGGAACAATAGCATCTTTATCTAAACGATTACCTTCTTTATCAATAACTGAAAAAGATCCATTACGATTTTAGAAGGATCAAACCCCCCAGCAATATTTATGTAATAAGAAGCATCTTTATCTGGAACATAGGGATATGTTCCAGGTTTTAGTACCCCTCCAGCTACATGGACAAATAATTGATTAAATGGAATAACAAAAGAATCTCCTTCTTGGAGAATTAAAGGTTCTATTTCTTTGCCTTCTCCTATTAAGATATTCTTTGCATTCACTGGGATAATGGTATCATTTCTTTTTACATACATGTTTGATAAATCACTTACTGTTGTAAAACGAGATGAAATGTTTTGCAACATCTGATTCACTGATTCACCTGGATAAAATTGGTAATAGAGTTTTCCTGAAGAAGAGAGAACATTTGTTGATGTAGTTGTACCAGACCCTATATTTATAGCACCTTCTACAGAAACAGCCTTTGTTTGAGGAATAACAGGATTAACAAATACTGTGTCAAAATCTTGGAGAATGAATGAAGAAGCAGCCAATGCATCAACACTGATTATTTGAATCTGATTGTTCTTATTATAACGTCGAATTGTAAAATTCTTATCATCTCCACTTGGAAGGATTCCTTTAGCATAATCTTTAATAACATCAATAAGTACTTTAGAGCCAATTACTTGATATGTTCCTTCTCTTTTTACTTCACCAACAACGGTGATAGTGGTATCACTTGGTAATAAAGTGATAATATCTCCTGTTTTTAAGAGGGGGTCCTGCTCCAAATCTCCTTCTCTTAAGGCAGCATATACATCATAACTCTTTGAACTATTATCGAGAGAGGTAACAATAACCTTCCTAGTCGAAGCATAATCAGAGGCATTGTCAATAACTGTCGATAAACGAGATAATCCCCAACTCGGAATCTGCATTGTTCGTTTCACTTCTCCTCTTACTGTTACGTAGAAAGAGCCAACGTTCACCAAAGCTACTTGTGGGTTTGAGAATGGGAGATAGGTTTTATCACCTCTATAATATCTTGCCGGAATTGTTCAAAACTCTTTTCATCCCCATTAATTTCACCAAAAGGAGAAAGTACTATTGAATATGAAGTATTTACTTGTAATAAGGCACTTACCGTTTGCTTTGCATCGGTATACACTATTCGCAATTGATCTCCAGGGGTTACTGGATAATTGGGTTGGCTAATTGCGCTTACTATTTTTTCTTCATTAGTTAATTCACCAGCATTAATAATTGTCTCATCATTAAAACCTAATTGCCCTTTAAAAGTACGATCAATTTCTGTGAATTCACTAGAAGATACACTATCAGTATATAATGGAGATCTTATTATTATCGATGTCTCTACTGCAAAAATAGGAATGAGAAAAACACCTATATATAAAAACAAACCAAAAATATATTTTTTCATGAGGATACCTACTTTTAAATCTAAACAACACTAAAGTCTAAAGGTATCATAAAATCGATTCATAAGTAAAGCAAGTTATACTTTTTGTATCACTTTCATACATTACAATATAACTTATATGATGAAAAGAAAAAAATAAAATATAGGCCTCTTTGATATTTGTAGCAATATCTTTATAAGAGCTCATAGAAGTAAAGGAGTACACTGGATACAAGAGTTTACGAATTTCGCCTAAAAAGACTACATTAGATAAAAAATATATATTTGACAGAGGTTATTACTTAGAATACACTTGTTTCCATGAAGAAATGTTTCTTTATATTTTAATCACACAAGGAGTAGTTGTATGAAAAACTATCAGTGTTACTAGTGTTGTTGCTCGTAATAGGACTCTCTCTTTTCGCTCAGGGGGAAAAGAAGCCGCTGTAGAGGCAGATGCACCATTCAAGGTTGGGGTAATCTATGTAAGTTCACCTGGAGATATGGGATATTCTTATATGCACGATCAAGGCACAAAAGCTGCTGAAGCATATTTTGGGGATAAAATTGAAGTAGTTCGAATGGAAAATGTTCCAGAGAATGATAGTGCTGCAAGAGCTCTAGAACAACTCGTAGATGATGGATGTAAAATTATTTTTGCAAACTCATATAACTACCAAGACTATGTCCTTCAAGTTGCTAAAGAAAACCCTGATGTATATTTTGAACATTGCTCAGGATATTTAAGTAATGAAAACATGTCTAACTATTTTGGACGAATGTATCAAATGCGTTACCTTTCCGGTATGATTGCTGCAAAATTGAGCCCAACTGGAAAACTAGGTTATGTTGGTGCTTTTGCTATTCCTGAAGTTATTCGTGGAATCAATGCATTCACTCTTGGTGCACGAGCTGTGAATCCAAATGCTACTGTAACTGTTGTATGGACCAATACATGGTATGACCCATCTCTAGAAAGACAAGGTGCTGTAGCTCTCTTAGATCAAGGTGTTGATGTAATTGCACAACATCAAGATACTACAGAACCAGCAAAAGCTGCTATTGAAAGAGGCAAATATGCTATTGGATATAATGCTGACTTCAGAGCAATAACCCAAAGTGACAACGTACTTGTTTCTCCAATGTGGGGATGGGATCATTACATGATTCCTCAAATTGAGAAAGCAATGAATGGCACATGGGAAAGTCAATCTTACTGGGGTGGACTTGAAGATGAAATGATTTATCTATCTGAGATTTCTCCTTTAGTTCCTGCTGATTTTGTTGCACAAAATTGAAGCAAAAACAGCTCAAATGGCTAATAGTGAATGGGATGTATTCTGGGGAGAATTAAAAGACAATACAGGAGTCGTAAAACAACAAGCAAATGGTAAAATGAGTGATGGCGATATGCTTTCAATGATGTGGTTTGTTGATGGAGTTATTGGTTCAACGAACTAATATCAACAAAACAGCTCTTAAGGGCAGACAATATATGTCTGCCCTTTTTGTTTATGATATTACCTGAGTATTTTTTATTGTTAAATCACACACATATAAAGGCAAACATTTATGGAAATAGAAAAAGAAATTACCCCTGTTGTAAAAATGGAGCATATTAGTAAGCATTTCCCAGGGGTAAAAGCAAATGAGGATGTTTCATTAGAACTATACCCTGGCCAAGTTTTAGCACTATTAGGGGAGAACGGAGCAGGTAAAAGCACCTTAATGAACATGCTTGTAGGGTTATATCGCCCAGATGGTGGGACAATAACTATTAGAGGAAAGCTACAAGATATTCAAAGTCCTCAAGATTCAATGGCACTTGGAATTGGCATGGTACACCAAGAATTTATGCTCGTAGGGAATATGAGTGTCTATGAGAATATTGTTCTTGGATTAAAGGATCTCCCTTTCGTCCCAAAAGTAGAAAATATTAGAGCTCGAATTAATGAACTGAGTGAACAATATGGTTTGCAGGTTGACCCTGATGCCATTATCCACAACCTCAGTGTTGGAGAACAGCAAAGAGTCGAGATCTTGAAATTAGTCTACCGTGGAGCGGATATCCTTATTTTAGATGAACCGACGGCTGTATTAACTCCAGGAGAATCTCGGGAACTGAATAAGATTATAAAAATTATGTTAAACGAAGGGAAATCAGCTATCTTCATTACACATAAAATGGATGAAGTAATTTCTTTTAGTCATAAAGTTCAAGTTCTAAGAAGAGGAAAAACAGTTAACACATGCGATACAGCAACTGTTACTCCTAAAGATCTGGCAAATATGATGGTAGGACGTGATGTATTATTCACGTTAGACAGATGTGCTTTTAATCCAGGAGAACCTCGAATTTCGATAAAAAATATAACAGTAGAGAACCCACTTGGTTCAAGACCCTTCTTAGATGATGTTTCTTTATCTATTCGACGAGGGGAAATACTAGGAATTGCTGGGGTTGCAGGAAATGGACAAACACAACTTACAGAAGTAATCACAGGATTAATAAAAGCTTCAAAGGGAAACATTCTCATAGATGGGAAAGACATGACCAATGCTTCTCCTTTATCTATTATCAAAGCAGGAGTCTCACATATTCCCGCAGATAGAGGTCGCTCTGGTGTTGTTGGAGATATGAGTGTTGGAGATAATCTTGCCATGAAAAAGTATCGGACTCGTGAGATAAGCAGTGGTCCTTTTGTAAAAAGATCGCTATTAAGAGTCTTTGCTGAAAAGTTAATAAAGAACTTTGTCATAAAAACTCCTTCACAAGATACTTCAGTGAAATTTTTATCTGGAGGGAATATTCAAAAAACTATATTGGCTCGAGAAATTGACTCCTGTGGAGGAATCCTTATCGCAGTATATCCATCCCGTGGACTCGATGTTGGAGCTACAGAAGCTGTTAGACAAAATATTATTCTTCAACGAGATAAAGGGAATGCGGTGTTGTTAGTAAGCGAAGAATTAGAAGAACTTCAGATGGTAGCTGATTATATTGCAGTGATGTTTGAAGGAAAGATTATGGGTATTAAACATGTTAAAGAGACTAATACCGAAGAATTAGGACTATTAATGGCAGGATTTGGAGGTTCTATATGAGATTGGTATTAGAAAAAAGAGAGAAACGATCACAGTCTATGGCTTTCATTGTCCCTATAGCATCATTTATTATCTCTCTTCTCATTGGAGCATTAGTACTCCTCTTTTCAAAAGTAAATCCTCTTGAAGCCTATGGGGCAATGTTAAAAGGTGCCTTTGGGAATGCTCGCCGTATTCAGTACACCATAGTAGAAGCCCTTCCCCTTCTCTTGTGTGGTTTATCAGTAGGAGTTGCATTTCGTCTACGATTTTGGAATATTGGAGCTGAAGGACAGTATGTATGGGGCGCTATTGGAGTAACTTGGGTAATCCAATTTTGGAATATCCTTCCAACTCCTATGCTTCTTCCTATAGGACTTGTTGTTGGTATGATCGCTGGAGCTCTTTGGGCTGGAATCCCGGGTACTCTAAAAGCAGTATGGTCAGTAGATGAAACTCTTACCACATTGATGCTAAACTATGTAGCTATTGGAGTCGCGGAATATCTTTACATAAAAGCATGGAAAGCTCCATTAGGGAATCTAGGAACACCACAATTCCCTGATGAAACGTATTTTATCTCTGTATGGGGAAAGTTCATGCCGGGGTATATATTGCACTAGCTCTTGTAGTTATTCTGTGGTTCGTCCTGTATAAAACTCGTTGGGGATTTGAACTCAATATGATTGGGAAAAACCCAAAAGCAGCTCGATATCAAGGAGTATCAATTAAGAGAAATATTATTATTGCAATGCTCGTCTCTGGTGCAATTGCCGGATTAGCTGGAGCAATCAATACAACAGCAATTGCTCACAGACTCACAAAAGGGGTCAACTCAGGATATGGTTTTACTGGTATTATTATTGCGTGGATGTCCAATTTAAATCCATTTGCTTCAATTCTAGTAGCCATTGTTATGGCAAGTCTAACCACGGGAGCTGATGCTCTCCAAATTGCTATGAAATTACCTGAATCAATGGGAGAAGTCCTTCAAGGTCTAGTTCTGTTACCCCTCTTAGCTGGTTCAATTTTTAATGACTACAAACTTATTGCATTACATAAGGAGACCGTATAATGGATTTTATTACAAAACTCCTCGCTGCAACTATTGCAATGGGAACAAGTTTAACATTTGCTACTATTGGAGAAATATATACTCAAAAATCTGGTATCCTCAACCTAGGAATGGAAGGAATCATGCTCATGGGAGCATTAAGTGGATTGCTACAGCCCTTGCTACAGGGAATCTCTACATTGGACTAGTTATGGCGATGGTAGCAGGCGCTTTATTGTCGCTCATTCATGCTTTTTTATGCATTTCAATGAGAGCAAATCAAGTCGTAAGTGGACTCTCAATTACGATGTTTGGAACTGGACTGGCTAACTTCCTTGGGAAAAGATTAGGACCAGCTACAAACAACTACAATCTTGTTGGAATGAATTTAGAAAGTCGGTTTGAGAATATTGCAATTCCTGGATTACATAATATTCCAGTCATTGGAGCTTTCTTCGATGTCAGCGTCCTTACCTATTTCCTGTATCTCTTAATTCCATTTAGTTGGTTTTTTATGTACAAGACGAAACATGGGCTTGCAATTAGAGCAACCGGAGAATCTCCAAGAACTGCTACAGCAATGGGTCTTAATGTTCCTCGTCTTCGCTACATATACACGTTAGTAGGAGGAATGCTTGCAGGTCTTGGTGGAGCATGTCTTTCACTCTCCTTTACTCCTAGTTGGAATGATGGAATGACAGGTGGTAAAGGGTGGATTGTCATCGCTCTTGTAATATTTGCAACATGGAATCCAGGTAAAGCTGTAATTGGAACCCTAGTTTTTGGTGGTATTACTTCCCTTCAATTCTCATTGCAGGCGGCAGGTATTAAGATGATTATCCCAACACAGTTTCTCGCTATTGCACCCTATCTTATCACCTTCTTTACATTAAGTATTATGACTATTTTGCATCAGAACAAGAAAGGCTCTTTTGCAGCCCCTTCGGCTCTAGGGACTCCCTTTGCTATAGATGATAAATAAGAGAACATTACATTTCATTGGCTGTTATCATAGTACATGATAGTAGCCTTTGTTTTGTTGTGTATACTTGTTATTAAATCACAAGTTAGTTATGATAAAAATATGAAAGTTGTTATACTTGGTGCTGGGAAAAGAGGGACATTGCTTGCCCGTCATCTTATTCAAGAAAAAAGAGATGTAGTAATTATTGAGTCTGATCCTAAACGTGCTAGTGAAATACAGTCAAAACTTGACTGCATGGTCGTAGTAGGATCTGGTACCGATATCGAAAAATTACGTGAAGCTGATGTAAAGAAAGCAAGCTCTTTCATTGCTGTCACCGATAGCGATGAAGTAAATTTGGTTGCATGTGGACTTGTTGAAAATATTGAAACTAGAGTAAATACTATTGCAGCAATAAGAAACCTCACCTATACAGGAAAAGAAGGGCTCCCCACAACTGTCTTAGGAATTAACCATATTGTTAACCCAGAGGCAGAAGCTGCTAGAAGCATCTTTAATATCATTGAAAGGGGCGTATTTCACAATGTAGTTATTACATTCAACAACAGTAATCTTGTTCTTTATAACCACTATGTACATAATAAATCTGCATTTGCAAAACACAATGTAGCAAACTGCCGTAGTGCTTTAAAGACAGAGTTTGTCATCGCTGCTATTCAACGAGATGGAGTAGGAATTGTTCCCTCTGGTAATACGGTCATATATCCTGGAGATACCATCAGTATTGTTGCCTTCGATAGTGATAAAGAGACTCTTTCTACCCTAATAGGACAACAGAAATTAAAACCAAGAAAGATTATCATAGTGGGTGGAAGCAAGATTGCACGATTCCTGTTACGTTCATTCCCCATCTCATCCCATAAGAATATTACCCTTGTAGAACAAAACATTGAAGTAGCTGAAATTTTTGCGAACTTATTCCCTCATATTCTCGTGGTGCAATCAGATATTACAGATGAACATATTTTTGAAGATGAGAGATTTAGTTCTTACGATTTGCTTATTAGTGTTACAGATAATGATGAATTAAACATTATCACTGCAAGCTATGCTAAGCATGTTAGAGTTCCTCGTTCTATCGCTCTTATAAAGAATAATAACAACTATGTACGGCTTGCTTCGCACATGGGAATTAATTCTATCATTAGTGTAAGTGAATCAACTGTTGATTCGTTGCTTAAATATATGAGAGGATCCCATGTTTCCTCAGTTCACTCCCTTTTTGGCGGTTCTTTTGAGATATTTGAATTTATTATCTCAGAAGAGTCTCGAGTTGTTGGGAAACAAATCAAAGATATTAATATGAAAAACAGAGGGGTGATAGCCGGTATCACAAGTAACGGGAAAAATATCATTCCAACAGGGAACTACACCATCACACTAGGCGATATCCTCATAGTATGTGCTGGTAGAGAATATCTAGAATTTATTAATCAATTATTCTCATAAAGGGCTTAAGATGAATTGGAAACAAATATTGCGTCTTTCAGGAACTATGCAAAGTATTATTGGAATGTTTATGCTTATTCCTACAGTAATGGCAGCATATCTCGGAGAATGGGAAGCCTTTAGGGCTTTTGTTGTTTCTCTAGTCATAATCATTGTATATGTTACCATCATTTTGACCATTGGCAAAACATGGCGTACTAAAAGCCGATCTTTGACTGTAAAAGATGTCTATCTATTTGTTACATTAACATGGATTGTTGCAAGTGCTCTTGGAGCAATTCCTCTCACTCTCACTCATACAACAACTGACTATACAAGTGGATTTATGGAAGTAATGAGTGGGTTTACCACAACAGGCCTCACTACTCTTTCTGATATTGAATCTTCGTACCGTTCTATTCTCTTTTTCAGAAGTCTTACTCACTGGTTGGGTGGTATGGGTATTGTTGTCTTATTTGTCGCCCTCCTTCCACTAGTTGGAGCTGAAGGATTTCAACTCTTTGGAGCTGAAGCTGTTGGACCTACTAAAAGTAAACTTACCCCTAAAATCAAGAATACTGCTCTAATTCTCTGGTTCATCTATTTAGGGATGACAATATTAGAAACAGTTTTGTTAATGATAGGAAACCTTTCCCTATATGATGCATTAACTGTAACATTTGGAAGTGTTGCCACTGGTGGATTCGTTACAAAAAACGCATCAATAGGCTATTATAATAGCGCCTATGTTGATGTTATTGTTACTATATTTATGGTGATGGCAGGGGTGAATTTCTCCCTCTACTTTGCCTCATCAGAGCAAGAATTACTGATGTATATAGAGATAGCGAATTAAAGGTTTATCTCTCAATTTTCTTCATAGCCACGCTTATTACTACACTCTCACTCTTTTCAAAAGAGATATATCCATCTTTTACAACTTCTCTTCGCTATGGAGCTTTCCATGTAGCATCTATTCTCACTACTACAGGTTTTGCTACAGCCGATTATGGCTTGTGGCCTCCTCTCACTCAAGCAGTATTATTATCGATGATGTTCATTGGAGGCTCAGCTGGCTCAACTGGTGGTGGTATAAAAGTTTCTCGTCTTATTACAATGTTCAAATTAGGTGTTCTAAATATCAAGAGCTTGTTACATCCAAAAGGAATCTTTAGCTTACAAACCCAGAATGAAAGAATTCGTTGGAAGACAGTAAATAGTATTGCTGGATTTGTAGCTATTTATATCGCCCTTGTCCTTGCTTCAACCCTAGTTGTCGCTTCTAGTGGGTATGATCTATTAACAAGCTTTGCTTCTGGATTAATCTCTGTTGGAAACATTGGACTTGGTCTGGAAGGAGTTGGACCTGCAGGAGCAGGCTTTGGTGGAATGCCTAATTATGTAAAGTGGTTTTTATCTCTTATGATGCTTGCAGGTAGACTCGAAATCTATACAGTTCTATCTATCTTTACCAGATCATTCTGGCGCAAATAATATTAATGTACTTTGTTGTTAAAATAAAAACGTACTTTCCTGATAGTTGCATTCGCTATAAGAAAAAGAATCAATATAACTGCAACAATAAGAACACTCTTTGACCATGTGAGAATATGTGGTGAACCCGCCATTCTGAGTGAGAAGAAATTTCCTGCGACTGTACCAACAGATATATTCAAAATAATAGAGAGAACTATATCACTAAGAGAAGGATGTCCATAGATATATCGTAGAATAAGAATGAGAAATCCTCCTAAAGTGATAAGAAATGTTGGGAGTGCTATCGGGAAGAACCATAATAAGCTTTGAGCTTCAATAAGATCAAGCAAAAACAAACTGATTAGTAGAACAGAACTCATAATACTCATTTTGGTTATGGGAGATAACCTATTCTTATAAAAAGGAAATACTGCAAGAATATAAAGGAGAACTACCCCCACAATAGCATACAAAGACCATGTCAATGTCCCATCAAAAATATCTATGACAAATAGAGTAATAACAGTTTGTATTGCAAAAAGAGTACCAATTCTTGTATAGGTAGATTTTCCGAACAAAAGAATAAAAAGGTATATACTTCCAAGAATCGTACAAGCAATAGAGAACCATGGGGAGAATGAGTCATTAATTGCAATACCGGTAATCAAAAGTGTCACTATTGCCACTCCAACAAAAGTAATACTAAGTTCTATTAGCCCTTTTCTGGTTTTATCATATTTCAAAGAAGGAAATTTTTCTTCTTCATCCTCCTTCTTATTAAATAATGGATTATTTGCTGTACCAATGATTTCTTTTGGTGCAAAACCTCTCTGTGGCAAAGAGGACAACTTGTTGCACCTTCTTCTAATTTAACACCACACTCTACACAATAAGCCATCTATTACCTCACTCGTTTAATTACTTCGATTTGTAGAGACCTCAACACTTACCCCTTTTTTCACAAAGGAAGTTAACAGCAGTTTTTCAAAATCTGTGTTATGTGTAAGAATACTCGTGATATTAATAACAATAGACCCTTTTGCACCTATTGTAGCTAAGGCAATTTTGTTTGTTTTACTAGGTGATAAATAAAAATCGAGTCTTTCTACAACTTCACTCATTCCCGTTGGTAGAGTAACATTCCCAATATTGCTGATTACTGAGGAATATATATTATCTCCATATGAATCACTGAAAAGCTTCATAAGGGGATTTTTTATAATATTTGGAGCATAACGTATGAGAGGATGTCTTCTTCCTGCAACGTTCCTCGATATTTGAAGTGAGAGGGTCTTCTCATTTACACTACTACGCATCTGATGCATTACAGCATTTACAATTTCATCAAATTCATAATGCCCTAGACGAACATCAATCCCTACAACTATGAAAAGGGTAAAATTACGAAGAGAAGATGAATTAAAAACTTTCCTAATATTTACAGGAACAGATAATCTTACAGGAGCCCACTTTTTTTTATTCTTTACATGCATTTCCTGCAATTTTTGAAGAGTATCAAGGATTTCACACACAATATATTCTGTGATAGTAAGACCATATTCTTTTGCTAGAGCTTTCACTTTCTCAATAGAAAGAGTAGCTGATATTACCTCTAACTCATCCTGAAGTTGATCTTTAGGGTTATAGTGGAATGCAGAAGATTCCATTGCAAATACTGATTTAATAGGTCGGTAAAAACGATTAAAGGAATCCTCTAATTCTTCCTCTTTTACTTTTGAATCAGGTAATAGAATTCCAGGATCCTCTCCTACTTCGTACCCACTAAGGCGTAAATATTCTGCCACAAGAGACTTCAGAAAAATTATTCCTCCAGTCCCATCAGTAATAGCATGAAAAAATTCAACAGCAATTCTGTTCTTTCTATAGAATACTTTGAAAAGATATCCATTAGCGCCTTTCTTCACATTCAGATAGCGACATGGAGATGGATTATCCTTGTAAACTTCAAGTGTAGCGGAGTGTTCACTTAAATAATACCAAAAAAACCCATTATGCAAAGACAAGCAAAAATATGGGAACCTCTGTGCTATGTGTTCTAAAGCCGTTTTAAGTCGGTGGGGATTAACTTCAATATGTAAATCCATTGATAAGCGAAACATATTAGTATTAAATCTGGCTACAGTTGGAGGATAGATAACTGCTGAATTATCTAAAGGAATTGGTTCAACTCTTTCATAGCTATTTTTCATACCACTAATGTAGTGAAAAGGAGAGCATTGAGCAACGCTTTACATAACAAAGATTGACAATTAATAGAACTATATTATAATTAGATATATGAACTATTTCATATACTAACTATTAGGAGCGCATATGAATGAAAGAGAAGAATCAGCACACATACTTCACTCAATCATAAGAACCCTTGGTGGAAGTTCTTTTGCAGCAACTGTAGGAGACTTCTATCGAGGAGAAATTGCAGTCCTTAATGCGATTTATCAATTTGAGAGTGAAAACAAAGAAGTCTTTCCCTCAATGATAAGTTCATTTCTTCATATTTCAAGACCAACAGTAACATCTACCCTAAGAGCCCTTGAGAAGAAAAAGCTTATAAAAAAGAACTCATTATGAGGTGGATAGGAGAAAAGTATCAATAACATTAACTACATCAGGAAAACATCTCGTCCACCAAAAGAGTAAAGAAGTTGATGATTGGTGTAATACTATGGCAACCCATTTTGGTGAAAATCAATTTATCTCTTTATTACATCAAATGAAGTTAGTAGTTGAATATATGTAACATGTAGGAGGCCGAATATTAAAGTACTTGTAACTGGTGCTAATGGGCATCTTGGAACAGTCCTTACAAAAAGCTCTAAAAAAAGAGGTGATGAAGTAACGTCTTTTATCCAACCTGGACAAAATATATCCGAAATCTATTCATATTGTGACCATATTCTTTATGGAGATGTAAGAGATTTACAATCACTTACAATAGCTTGCAAAGGAATTGATGTAGTCTTTCATACAGCTGGCATTATCGACATTTCATCTTCAAGAAAAATGAAAAAGACTCATGAAAAGTGTAAATATCGAAGGAGTAAGAAATGTTATTACAGCATGTAAAGAGACTCATGTATCCCGTCTTATATACACAAGTAGTGTTCATGCAATAAAAGAAGAAAAAACCGGAAAAGAAATAAAAGAGAGTGCTTCTTTCGATCCTGCATATATCAAAGGGGCTTATGCAAAAACAAAAGCAATTGCAACTCAGCTAGTCCTTGATGCTACAAAAGAAGGTCTAGATGCCGTCATTGTACACCCAGCTGGAATTATAGGACCGGATGATTATGCAATGAGCCATATGGGACATATGATATATAATTTTCTTACTGGAAAATTACGCACCTACACCACTGGTGGATACAATTTTGTTGATGTAAGAGATGTTGTACATGGAGTAATGCAAGCACAGGAGTTAGGAAAAGCGGGAATGTTATATCCTAAGTGGTGAATACCACTCTGTAAAAGAAATGCTTAATATCATGAAAGATATAACAAAGAGTACTCGACGGTTAGTATGGGTTCCTAATTGGCTGGCCTACATAGTAAGTCCTTTCGTCCTGTTTTATTATCGTATTGCGAAAACAAAACCGCTTTTACCCCCTATTCGTTAACCACATTGATGAGTAATAGTAATTTCTCTCATCAGAAAGCTTATACTTCTTTTGGGTATCGAGTGACTTCATTTAAGAAAACGATTGAAGATACAATCTCTTGGTGTATCAAGCATTATCATCTTCCTCTTAATAGTAAGAAGAAGATGAGTAAAAAAAATAATTTGAATAAATAGGTTATTCTTCTTTCTTCCCAGTCCTCTTATAAAAAGGTGTTTTAACGATTTTCGCAATTTTTTCTTTTACCATGAATCTCTATTTCCACTGAATCGTGAAAACTGAGCCCCACATGTCGATCTATTAACACATATCCTATAAAAAGTCCTAGCGTTGGGCTTTTTGTTCCACTTGTTACGTATCCTATTTCGGCATCTTCATAGAACACCTTATAGCCATTACGAGGGACTGATGGATCTATCATCTCAATTCCTCTTAATGTTCGTGGTATACCTTTCAATTGCTGTTCTTTCAATGCCTCACGCCCACAAAAATCTTCTTTTTCAAATTTCACGAATGATGATAAATTTGCTTCAAGTGGAGAAATTTCTTCAGATATTTCATGCCCATATAATGGTAATTTTGCTTCAATCCGAAGTGTATCACGAGCTCCTAATCCACATTGGCAAATATTATATGCACTGCCAATTTCAAGGAGCATTTTCCATAGAACTTCAGCATCTTCATTATTCACATATAGCTCAAACCCATCTTCACCTGTATACCCGTTACGAGATAGCATCACTTCAACACCACCAATAGTAATAGATTCAAAGAATTGGAAGAACTTCAAAGATGAGGCTTTTGACTCCATTTCTTCTAAAAGGCTAACTGCACAAGGTCCTTGCAGTGCAAACTGACACGTTGTAGCGGTAAGGTTAATACATTCAACAGCATTCTCATCAAATCCTCTGGGATTTGATGAAGTAATCCAATCAAGATCTTTTTCAATATTGTTTGCATTTAATACAACATAAAACTCATCATCTTTTAAGCGATAGACAATAAGATCATCTATTGTGGTTCCATTTTCATAACACATTAAAGTATATAATAGGTGACCTTTTTTAAGGCTTTCACAGAATTGGTAACAAGGTAATCAAGGTGTGATTCTGCCCCACTCCCTCTAATAATAAGTCGTCCCATATGAGAGACATCAAATAGTCCTACAGCGCTGCGAACAGCAAGGTGTTCACTGGTGATTCCTTTTGAAAAGTGTAAGGGAAGTTCATAATCACCGAATTGTATCATTTTCACATCACTCATGGAAGCAAACATATCATGTAAAAGTGTTTGAGCCATATTATCATCTCCTTTCTAATGATTCATAAAACACAATACGATGATTATACAAGCAATCGTGAAAGGTTGTAAATGAAAAGGAGTGTGTGTGCGAACTGTTGTTGATTATTTATAGTGAATCAAGGCCAAAGCGTTAACACACTTTGGCCTTTGATAGTTATTTTGTTGTTCGATTAGTAAACAACATTCGTTGCTCTTCATGTTCCTCATATTTTTCAAGTGGATAATTCTCAAGCACAAAATCCATATCTTTATCACCTCTTCCTGAAAGGTTCACTAAAATAGTCTCATCTTTCTTCATAGTAGGAGCAATTTTTTATTGCGTGAGCAAGTGCATGAGCACTTTCAAGAGCCGGAATAATCCCTTCAAGGCGACTTAGATCATAGAAAGCAATGAGGGCTTCTCTATCTGAGGCTTTAACATATTCAACTCGTTCAATATCTTTTAGGTGACAGTGTTGAGGTCCAACACCAGGATAATCGAGTCCACTTGCTATTGAGTAAACAGGAAGCGGTTCTCCTGCTTCATCTTGAAGAAGGTAACATTCAAATCCATGAATAGCACCTTTCTTTCCAAATGTCATTGTTGCAGCATGATCCCCATTAGCATCGCTTCTTCCACCAGGTTCAACACCTACCACTTTCACTTCTTCATCATCTAAAAGCCACTAAAGAGCCCTATAGCGTTAGAACCACCCCCAACACATGCCATAATTGTAGTGGGAAGAGAGTTTGTCATTTCAAGAAATTGTTCTCTTGCTTCTAGGCCAACGACACTCTGAAAATCTCTTACCATCATTGGAAATGGATGAGGTCCTACTACAGAACCAATTGCATACATAGTTGTAACAGGGTCTTTCAGGTAGGCTTCAAAAGCCGCATCAACCGCATCTTTTAATGTTTTTGTACCGCGGTCTACAGAAATGACTTTAGTTCCAAGAACTTGCATTCTCCTTACATTAGGAGCTTGTTTCTTTATATCAACTTCTCCCATATAGATATCGCACTCAAGACCCATAAGAGCAGCCGCTGTTGCAAGAGCAACTCCATGCTGACCAGCTCCTGTTTCAGCAATTACTTTCTTTTTACCCATCTTCTTTGCAAGAAGGACTTCTCCTAAACAGTGGTTTATTTTATGAGCTCCAGTGTGGTTAAGATCTTCTCTCTTGAGGTAAATCTGTGCCCCACCAAGTGCTTCAGATAAACGTTTCGCATAATAAATAGGAGATGGTCTTCCAGTGTATGTCTTTTGAAGCATGGCAAGTTCTTTAATAAATACAGGGTCTACTTTTATACTGTTATAGTCGTCGGTAATTCCTTGCATAATTTCAGCAAGGTCTGGTGGTAATAGGCTCCGCCATACTCTCCAAAGTACCCTTTTTCATCTGGTTGTTGTGTGTTAAGTGAAATATTTTTATCTGTTGGTTTCATGTTTATAATCCTTTAATACTTGATTCATTTGAGAATCAGTCTGTTTTAAAATTTTTGACCCTCTTGTGATTTTGCATAAACTTATGCCTAAATCATGGGCAATCTCCCTTTGACTCTTTCCATCATGTAGCTCTTTCATAAGTCGCCAACGTAGGGCTAGGTCATATTTTTCTTTCATTGTAAATAATTCTTCAAATAATTTTTGCATCTCAATGGTACTTGTAGTTCTTACAAACACATCAATTATTTCATTTAAGTCATCCATATGAGCTCCTAATAAGAGGGATGTTACTACATATAGAAACATCCGTCAATAACTAGACCTGAATTTATTCCAAAAATTATTTTTTGTTATCTATATAGAAAAAGGATTTCATTATCTAGCTGGACTATTATTAGATTACTTTTACACCATCATGCGAATCATCTGTGTATCCAACGGTCCATCCCTCAACACCCTTCTCTTTTAGGCTTCTAAGGACATCTTCTTCTAATGCTTTATCAACACTAAACAGAAGTCCACCTGAAGTCTGAGGATCAAATAGAATATAATGTAAAGGATCCTTTATATCTTGAATCCCACTCACAAAAGGTGCTCGATACTCATGATTGGTATAAGCTGCACCAGGAAGGAGTCCCATCGTTGCCCATTCTATGGTACCGTCTATAAGGGAACTTTGAAGAGTCGATAGTAATCCAATGGGTTATCAATTGCCATTTCACATGCATGACCAAGTAACCCAAATCCTGTTATATCAGTACAACTAGTTACGTTGAATTCTCTAATTACTTCGTATGCACTTTTATTAAGTCTCATCATAGTAGATAGAGCATGTCGTTCTTGTTCTTTAGTAGCCATTCCCGCTCTACTTGCAGTATTAACAATTCCAACACCAATAGGTTTTGTGAGAATGAGAACTTCATTATGTGTGTGAGTGTTATTTTTCAGTATTTCATCTGGATGAATAGTCCCTGTAATACTGAGACCAAACTTCACTTCATTATCTTTTATGCTGTGCCCTCCAACGAGAGCGGTCTCAGCTTCTATAAGAGCATCCATTGCTCCCCTTAGTATCTCTTTTAATACAGAGATATCTACAGAAGTTTCAGGAAAACAGACAATTGAGAGTGCGGTGATAGGACAAGCTCCCATGGAGTAGATGTCGCTTAGGGCATTTGCTGCAGCAATTCTTCCAAATGTAAAAGCATCATCACACATAGGTGGAAAAAGTCTAATGTATTTACAACTGCAATATCATCACTCACCTTATATACTCCACAGTCTTCAGCATGAGAAAAATCACTTAATACATTTGGATAAATGGGTTGAGTAAGATCACAAAGAGCTCTATCTAAGAATTCTGGACCAAGTTTTGCCCCACAACCAGCAAATGCTGTGAAGGAAGTGAGTCTATTATCATGTTGATTCATACAATCCCCTTTTTATGTGTTTAGTGACTTCATCTATTTCTTCTTTTGTATTTCTATATCCAAGACTTAATCGTATTGCTCCACCTTGATCTGTTGTACCTAAATAGGAATGGGCCATTGGAGCACAATGGTATCCTGATCGAAAGGCAATATTTTTATTAGATAAATATTGAGCCATGCTACTAATTGTCTGATGTTTCATAGTAAAAGTAATATTTCCTACTCTGTTATCGGGTGGAGTAAGCACTCCAATTTCATCAATATCGATTAGCGAATGATAAAAATACTCACATAACTCTCTTTTATGGGCGTAAATTTCTTCTTTATGAGTGTTTATATAGTGCAAAGCAGGGACTGAACCCATAATAGCAGGAATAGGGAGTGTCCCACTTTCATACTTATCAGGAAGGAACGTGGGTTGAATGATTGAGTCTGAGTGACTGCCTGTCCCCCAAATATAATGGACGAGGAGAAAAAGAACCGTACAACGCCATGACACCAACTCCAGAAGGACCTAATAATCCCTTGTGAATAGAAAAACAGAGCGCCCCATGTATTTCACTCATGTTTTGCGGAATATCATATTCTCCCATGAGTTGGCTCGCATCAATAATAGTAGGAAGATGATGCTGTTTGAAAAGAGAGAGGAGTTGTTCTAAAGGTTGTATAACCCCATTAACATTGCTTGCCCCATTAATAATTGCCATCTGAGGATGAACTCTATTAATCGTTGATGTTACTTCCTTTATAATCACTCTTCCATAGTTATCACTCTTTAAAGGAACCACAATAATATTCTTTTTTTTAAGATACTCTAATGCCCTCATTACTGCATTATGCTCTAGTTGAGTAGTAACAATGGTATCTCCCTCTCTTATACTTCCTAGTATCGCCGTGTTAAGTGCTTGGGTGGCACTTGCCGTAATGATGATTTTCTCTATCTGTGTTGCTGGAATGAGATGTTGCAATAGTGTTCTACACTCAAACAAGGCATTGCTAGACATGAGGGAAGGTATGTGAGCAGACCTTCCAATATTTCCATAAGGCTCCTCTATCGCTTTCATCATTGCTTCTTTTACTAAAGGAGCTTTTGGCCAGCTTGTAGCGGCATTATCTAGATACATCATCTTGCCTTCTTCCATTATGAAAAGAATCAACCGCTTCTAAGACGGCACCGGCTATTGCTCTTCCTTTATCGCTTACACTGTAACAATTCTCAATATCTCCTCGAGGATCAATATCTCCGATTTTAAATCCAACAGGGACTTCAAGATTGTCACTTAACAAACCACGAATTACACCACTAAGAGAAGCTTTTACTTCTTTCTCTCCTATAAGAGCAATCACTTCTCCCTCTTTTACAATATCCCCTATGCGCTTTACTCCTTTAAATACCCCAGCATAAGATGAATGTATTACTCTTTTTGATGATTCGCCTCCAATAAGCCCAGGTTCGCCTGTGTTTGGAATAGCACTTCCACTTGTTATGATTGTTCCAAGATTATGTCCTCTCATTGTTTCTATTACTACATTGCAATCTTTTCTTGCTTCAAATCCAGGTCCCAGAGCAATAACAAATGGGGCCATAGACATATGAGTACCAAGATTTCTTTTTGCAATGATAGCGTCAACAACAACAGATGGATGAAGTGCTGATATACTCTCTCCCTTTGGGTCATTCATGATTGCTACCTGTTGTTCATCCATTATACTTTTAGCTTCTTCTACTGTCTGAACTCTCTTACATATTACATTCTCTAATTTCATTTCACCTGTATACATTGCACTAGAAAAACTTACTGTACGTCTAATTGTGGTAGGATGCTCTATTTCAAGAGCTAGAACACGATATCCTGCTTTATGCAGTCGGAGGATAGTTGCAGTAGCCAAATCTCCTGCACCTCGCACAATAACAAGATTTTCACTCTTATCTCGTAATGACTTTTTGCTAGTATGAGTAGAAGTCGCCATCAACTCGCTCACAACTGAGACTGCAATTTCAGTAGGAGTGCGAGCCCCTATATCGAGTCCTATTGGGGCAAAAAAGTGTGTGAGAGAATCGGCATCTATGTTAAGCGTCTCTTTTAGGTGGCGTTTAAAGTTGTGAACCTTTGTTCTTGAACCTAGCATTCCAATATAGAAAGCTTTAGAGAAGATTACTGATTCAAGGGCTTGTTTATCAAGGGCGTGAGTTGCAATAATTATTCCACTTTTTTCATCAATGGAGACCTTCTCTAATGCCTTTTCAATTGTCTCATCAACATAAAAAGTCCGCACAAAAGGAAACCTTTCAGAGTTTGCATACTCAACTCTTGTTTCAACAATCTCAACATAAAATCCACAAGAGAAAGCAAGGCGTGCTATCTCTAAATTAACATGCCCCCACCAACAAGAATTAGTCGTGGAAGAGGATTAATCACTTCAATGTAAAACTCAAGTTCTCCCCCACAGTTATGACCTTGTGATACCTTGAGAGATTGTTCAAAATGTTCGCTCTTTCTCATAGGAATGAGTTCAAGTGCTCTCCCTATAGCAGCATATTCTGATACACCGCCTCCTACTGTTCCAAAGGTGGTCCCATCACTGAGTACAATCATTCTAGCGTTACTTCTAGGGGTAGAACCTATACTCTTTGTAATGGTAATAAGGGCAAATGCTCTATTTTGCTCTTCTAATTCGGCTGCTTTTTTAAATATATTCATGTTATTCTTCCTTATTATATATAAATTCTATGGTATCAGAGTATATCGACCCTACAATGATAGGATAGCTAACGCTATCAAAATATGGAGTACCAGTTTCTATAATAGTTGACAATTGAGAGGTAGTGATGGCGTCACTTTGATTATATAGAAGAATACTTTTTTCATATTCTTTTTCAACAGCTAGTCCTTTTTTAGAGAATGCAAGATGATGAATCAACTCACTATCAACTATTCTTTTTTCGCACTTATCCTCTAAGAAATAAAGCTCAGCATTATGAAGTTCATCTTCTATGTAATGTTCTAGAGATGAAAGGCCGATTACTTTTATGAGAAGATGCATCGGTGAAATAAGTACAGGTTCATTGTCTCTGTGGTATTTTAGATTCTTTCCTCTCGCTCCATCTGCTTCAATAAGGATAATATCATAGTGCAAAAAAAGTGCATTATATTGCTCCTCTCCTATCGGGCCTAGTTTCTCTTCTTTCAATGACGCTACTAAAAGAACTTGATGTAATAATAACTCTTCTCCTATCTCTTCTCCTTCATTCTTAACAATATATGTTTCAAAAGGATATTGATGAGTCTCAGGATGTCCCATATGTGTTGTGGTGATAATAAGCACTCTCTTCCCACGTTTTGATAGGGAAGAAGCAAGAAGTTCAATAGTTGAAGTTTTCCCTCCACTTCCTATCACTCCTACAATATAATGAGAAGAGGTGTAATGAGATAATATATACTCACAAAGGTGTGTAGATAATGCCATTTTTGGAAAGAACATGAATAGAATAGTATCACCTGTTCCATTATACAGTCAATTATATAACGGCAAAGATATTTCACTATCATGTTTGCTTTTCTTTAACTATAATTAGAAGAAAAGGGAGGCTCACAATGCGTTATATTTCAATTGAGGGAAATTCCAAGAAGTTTTCAACTATTGCATTAGGTTCAACCTATTTTGGAACACATATTAATGAAAAAACTTCTTATGCCTTATTAGATGAATTTGCGAATCAAGGTGGGACAACTATCGACACCGCTTTAGTATATGGCCAGGAGAATAGTAATAGTATTGGTAAGAGTGAGAAGATAATTGGAAAATGGCTAAAGAAGTAATAATATGTATAAAGAAATGACTATTATTACTAAAGGGTGCCACCCAGATCTGAAAAGTAATAAAAGCAGAATTTCATATGAGAATATGGAGAAAGATCTTAATTTCAGTTTTGATTCTCTTCAGACATCTTCTATTGATTTGTGGTTTTTTCATCGAGATGATCCAGAAAAAAGCATTCACTCTATAATAGATTTACTTCCTCGAATTGAGTCAAAATTCCCTATCACAACCTTTGGAGCATCCAACTGGAATACAACAAGAATCGAAGAATCTCGACTCTATAGCTATCAAAATCAATTCCCAGTCATTAGTGCAAGTGAGATTCACTACTCCTTAGCTTCTACTGATGTAGAAAAATGGGAGATAAAAGTTTAGAAATCATGGATGAGAAGGCCTTTCTTTGGTATAAAAAACATCAATTACCATTGTTTGCTTTTTCATCTCAGGCGAAAGGTTTTTTTAGCAAAGCAGCACAAATGGATGGAATAGATGTTCTCAATGAGAAAATCACATCACGCTATGTGAGCGAAGAAAACATTTCTAGGCTAAAGGCATTAAAAGCGATGAGTAAAGAATTAGGAGTATCAGTAACATCTCTTGTTATAGCTTATATAACAAGTTCTCCTTTTCCTGCTGTTGCCATAATTGGCCCTTCTAATATAGATCAATTAAAGGACTCTCTATCTGGCAAAGATGTTTCTCTTTCTCCTGTGTTAAGAGATTCCATGAAAGGAATAGATAAAGGAGGCAAAGTATGAAGCAACATGAGGTAACAAAAGAGGTAGAACTATTACAAAAGAATGGAGAAATTGGTGAAATTGGATGGGCAAGAAGGCCCTTTTGGAACTACTCGAGAGATAGAATCAAGGCCTCCAGACTAAAAATCAAAGAGTGGGACTATTTTGCGATATATTCTCATAAACATCAGTTCTTCCTTACCACAACTTTTAGCGATTTAGGGTATCTTGGCCTTTTTGCTATAGCTTTTATTGATATGAGAACAGGAAACTGGAAACAAGTAGATAGTATGAAACCTTTTACTCTAGGACGATGTGGACTACCTCCCCATAGTGATAATTATGAAGCAGCCTATGCAAACAAGCACTTAAGAATTGCTTATTCGAAGAGAGATGAAAGAAGAAGAATCTTATGCGGCTCCCCAGATATTGAGCTATCCTCTTCAAAAGGACTCGAAGCAGATCTTACTATTGTGCAAAAACCCTCTGCAGAGAGTATTAATATTGCAACAAGCTGGGAAGAGAATCGAAAAGCTTTCTATTATAATCAAAAGATAAATTGCATGGGAGTGAGTGGAACAGTTCGTCTTGGAGAAACAACTTATGATTTGACCCCTACTGAGTCAGTGGCTACCCTTGATTGGGGAAGAGGTAGATGGACCTACCAAAACAGATGGTTCTGGGCATCAGCGAGTGGATTTACCAATAGTACCCCTATTGGATTTAATCTTGGGTATGGGTTTTCTGATAGATCTCAAGTAACGGAGAACGCACTTTTTTTTTAACAATGAAGTACATAAGATTGATGAAGTCGAATTCATCATTCCAAAAGAAGGTTACGAGAAACCATGGAAGATTACTTCGAGTGATAAGAGAATTGAACTTGTTTTCACTCCAGTTGCTGATAGAGCAACAAAAAGTGATTTCCTCATCATCAAATCAATTCAACATCAAGTATTTGGACATTTTGATGGTTTTATGGTTCTTGATGATGGGATTAAAGTCCCAATAGAACATCTTGCTGGCTTTGGGGAAGATGTGTTTAATCGCTTCTAATTAATCGATACACTATGTGATAGGGAAGAGAATACTCTCTTGCTAAATGAGATATACTCTTCCCTGTACACCATTGAAATAATAACGATTCTCTATCTATCATGCCTAACCATCTATTCTCATATTGTAGTGGATATAAGCGTATCTCCATTTTTTTCTTGGTTCTTTCATATCATACCCCGTTGTAAATAAAACGATGTATAGAGAGATTTTGCTTCTTCTAGAAAGTAGTATTCTTTTGAATAGGAAGAAGTGTCTCAAGAATGGTATCTTTCAAATCAGGTGTAATGTAATTGCCTAGGATTCTCTGTTCATCTTTTTTTACATATATAGATGGCTTTTTATACCATTGTAGTTTCCACTTGTTCACAGTGGGCATCTGAGTTGCAATCTTCATTAAATCATCAATAGATATTGTTGGCGCCATAGTTGTCCTTACACAATAAGGGATATGAGAGGAGATAATATACTCAAGAGTTTGATGAATCAGTTCTCCTTTAATGGGAGATGAGGTAACTTCAGTATATCTTTCATAGGGAGCTTTCATATCAAGAGCTATATAATCAACTAAACCTTCTTTTAGTATCTTACGAACAACGTGTGGATGACTCCCATTCGTATCGAGCTTAATCTTAAAAGGAAGAGTTCGAATGAGTTTGATAACATCAATTAAATTGTGGTGAATTGTGGGTTCTCCCCCACTAATCACCACAGCATCAATAAGCCCAATTCTTGTCTTCAAAAAACCTATAAAGCTTGAGATACTCATGATAGGCTCTCTTGGAGTCAGGAGGTCCCTATTATGACAATAAAAACAATTCATGTTGCATAATCCGAAAAATACAACAGTTGAAATATAGCCTTCATAATCAATAAAACTTGACTTTTCTATTCCACGAATCATGTTCTATGCTCTTAATTGATATGGTTTTCTTAAGCGATGTTCTTCCTGTTTCCCTTTATGAAAATCATTCACTGGTCTTAAATAGCCAACTACCCGTGTCCAGACTTCACATGAAGCACCACATATTGGACAGGTATGTTCTTCTCCCACTATGTACCCATGATCAACACAGGTGCTGAATGTTGGAGTAATAGAGATATAGGGAAGAGTATAGTGGGTAAACACTTTCTGGATGAGCCGCTTAGTTATTTCAATATCATCAATTTTTTCTCCTAAATACAAATGCAATACGGTTCCACCTGTATACAGACTCTGAAGTGCATCCTGTTTATCGAGGGTCTCAAAAATATCTTTCGTATAATCAACAGGAAGTTGGCTTGAGTTTGTATAATATGGGACCTCTTCTCCTGATGTATATATCTGGGGATACTTATGTATATCCATTTGTGCTAGACGATAACTCGTCCCTTCTGCAGGTGTTGCTTCAAGATTATAGTTGTGTCCCGTCTCTTGCTGTATCTCTTTCATTAACTCTCTTAAATAGTTGAGTGTTCTAATAGAGAATTGTTGCCCCTGTTCTCCTGTAATCCCTTCTGTATTATTAAGCATCATCACAGCGGCTTCATGTAGTCCAACAAGACCAATTGTAGAGAAGTGGTTTGCCCAAAAGGATCCTTCTTTATCTTTTACTGTTTGTAAATACCGAGTAGAGAAAGGATACATCCCTCTTTCACTCTCTTTTTCTATCACTTTTCGTTTGATTTCTAAACTTGTTTTTGCGATTTGAACAAGATCTTTTAGAGTATGAAAGAATTCATCTTCATTGTTAGCAAGGTAGGCAGCTTGTGGTAGGTTTAGTGTAACAACACCAATACTCCCCGTCAGAGGATTAGAGCCAAAGAGTCCCCCACCTCTTTTTCTGAGTTCACTTGTATCAAGTCGTAAGCGACAACACATACTTAAGGCATCATCAGGGTCTAAATCGCTATTCACATAATTTGAAAAATATGGAATTCCATATGTGCTTGTGATTTCCATAAGTTTATTAACAACAGGAGAGTCCCATGGAAATTCTTTTGTGACATTAATGGTAGGAATAGGAAAAGTAAACACTCTCTTTGAAGCATCCCCTTCACCCATCACTTCAAACAATGCAAGGTTGAACATATCCATTTCTTTCTGAAATTCCCCATATGTCGTATCTTTTAGTTCACCTCCAATGATTACTCCTTGATCTTGTAATCTTTTGGGTACAGTAAGATCAAGGGTTACATTACTGAAAGGACTTTGAAATCCTACTCGTGTTGGTACATTGAGGCTAAATACGAATTCTTGTAAACATTGTTTTACCTCTTTTTGAGTTAGGTTATCGTAGTAGATGAATGGAGCAGCGAATGTATCAATGGAAGAAAATGCTTGTGCTCCGGCACTTTCCCCTTGGGTAGTAAATATTGAATTTACTATTTGTGCTAATAAAGATCTAAGGTGTTTTGCGGGTGTGCTACTTACTTTTCCTTGAATTCCACCAAATCCCATTGTCAATAACTGTCTTATATCCCACCCGGCACAGTAGGGACCGAAAAATCCCAAATCATGAATATGAAGGCTTCCACTTGTATGAGCATCTCTTACTTCATCGGGATAGATTTCTCCTAACCAATATTGTTTAGTAAAACTTTCTCTAATAAAATTATTCATCCCATTTATCGATTTTCTTGAATTGGCATTCTCTTTAATTAGCCAACTTTCATCTTCCAAATATGATGAAAACAATCTTTTTGTAGCATCAAGAACTACATGTTCTTCTCTTGCTGTCGCTCTCTTTTTCCTATATAAAATATAGGCTTTTGCAGTTGCCACGTATCCATTTTGCATGAGTGCAGTTTCAACAAGATCTTGAAGTGTTTCAATTCCAATGCATTCACATTCGATGAGAGAGGCTTTTTCTGAGACGATAGAAGCAATCAAATCTTCATCACAAGATTCTTTTGCTGCTATTGATGCTTTTGTGACAGCACGAGAAATCCTACTAATGTCGAAATGGACTCGCTCTCCATTACGTTTTTTTACATAATTAATCATATGTTACTCCTTAAAAAGGAGTATGTGGATACAATGAGATTGATTATAGAACATATAATCAAATTCACGTTCATGCCATACTCCGTGACAACGTGGTAGTATAGAGAGGTCTTCTGGCTTAGGCTCAACAGGAGTAAAACACCTTCCCAGAAAATATTTTCCAGTGGTATTATGTTGTTTACTCCCTCACCTTCACAGCGGCGGGACCGCGTGGGCATTCATACCCAACTTCCCTGATTCTATACACACAATATATAGTGTTTATACACTTTTATTACACCACATATAGTATATTATCAATAATACCATGTCAATCCGAAATTATAATTAACTTGTAATATCTATAAGAAACCATGAGAGAGTTTCCTCAAAAGTACAATCAGAATAGACTATCCATTGTACATCCTTACTTATCACCTTGAATAAGTTCTATCATTTGTATAGAGTAAGAGTGTGCGTACATTCATATCCTTATCAGCACAACATATATATTTAGGAGTCTCATGCAACAATTGGAGAAATTTGCGGCTCTTGGGTTATCCCAAAGCACGCTAGATGCCCTTGAAAGAAAGGGATTTAAAGAACCTACTGCCATTCAAGCAGCCTGTATACCATTACTATTAAAAGAAAAATGCGATGTCGTAGGTCAAGCTCAAACAGGAACAGGAAAAACCGCAGCGTTTGGCCTTCCTATTTTAGAGATCGTCGATGTTAGAAAAAACATGTTCAAGCAATTATTCTTAGCCCTACTCGGGAGCTCGCAGTACAAGTAGCTGCTGAAATTGAATCAATGCGAGGAGATCAAGACCTTAGCATAATACCTGTCTATGGGGGAGCATCAATGGATCTGCAAATGCGCAGATTAAAAAGGGGTGTACAAGTCGTTGTTGGCACTCCAGGAAGAATTCTTGATCATATTCGTCGTAAAACCCTTGATTTATCTCATGTACAATTTGCCGTTTTAGAGAAGCAGATGAAATGTTAAACATGGGGTTTATTGAAGATATCGAGACAATACTCAAAGAAATTCCTGATGAAAAAAGAATGCTCTTGTTTAGTGCAACAATGCCTAAACCAATTTTATCATTAGCAAAGCGATTCATGAAAGATTACTCTCTTGTTCAAATAGAGAGAGAAGCCGATACTACAAAACTTACTGATCAATATTACTACCAAGTAAAAGAGAGCGAAAAGATTGAATTGCTGTGCCGCTTAATCGATATCGCTCCAGACTTTTATGGTTTGGTCTTTTGCAGAACAAAAAATGCAAAGCGATGAAGTAAGTAGAATGCTCATTGATAGAGGCTATAACTCCGAAGCAATTCATGGTGATTTAGCACAAAAACAAAGAGAATTAATTTTACATAAATTACGAGAAAAAAGGATATCAATTCTTGTAGCTACAGATGTTGCAGCACGTGGAATTGATGTACAAGATCTCACCCATGTTATTAACTACACTATTCCTCAAACCCAGAAACCTACGTACATAGAATTGGAAGAACCGGAAGAGCAGGAAAGACAGGAAGTGCAATCACTTTCGTTACTCCTTCCGAAATGAGAAGATTCACGTATATCAAAAGAACCGTAGGATTTGATGTTACTCGAGAGAATGTTCCTGATGCACACACTATTATTGCAATCAAGAGAGAGCGTATTTTAGATAGCATTACAAGCCATCTTGATGATACTCACCAGAAAGCATATGAAGACATTGCGAGAGATTTACTCGAGTTAAAAGAACCCGAAAAAATTGTAGCTACGTTATTAGAGAAACATTATGGGGATCAACTTTCCATAAAAGAATATCGGAAAATTGGCGAGATTAGAGAACCTGAAAGAGATAACAGAAGAGATGATTCTTATGGTAGAGATCGTGGCGGTGACAGATACGCACGAAAAGATAATTGGGATCGTAGAAGAAGTAATCAAGATGATACAAGGTTGTTTATTGCACGTGGGTTTAACCATGGAATGACCAAACGTGTATTAGTAGATTTTATCAAAGAACACACAAGAGTAAGTGATTCTGAACTTAATGATGTTCAAGTAATGCAAGATTTCTCTTTTGTTACAGCTGGTAATGATGCTGCAAAAATAATTCTTTCAACCTTTAGCGATATGGAGAGTAATGGGAAACCTGTTGTAACAAGGGCAAAACCTGATAATCCTAACGGGAAATACCTTGCAAAACGAGGTCCACGTTCAGATCGTTCTAGAGGGCCTCGTAATAGTGAGTCTACTTTTAGAGATGAAGAACATAAAAGAAAAATTTAGAAACGATTCAAATAAAGGTAGCAGATCTAGAGATAATAGACGCAAGTAAAGTATATCTCTGTGTATCAAAGGTAATCATATGTACATGGTTACCTTTTTTTATTCGCTCTGCGACTATAGCTTCTCTGTATAGATTTCAATGTCTCTTCATTATCTGGTTTGGATATACTATGCCTAGGAAGTTATTCATGATTCTTACAATAATTTTCCCATCAGATGAGAGAGAGAAACTCCCTCTTCCATTAAATTTATATTGAATAATTAAACTTTCCATATACCTGCGTATGACACGAAGAGCAATATAGATGACCATCTTTATCTACTAATTCATTTGTCATTGCCCTTGAAATTAATTCACCACAGGTAGAACATGTTATAGTTCTCCCCTCATTGTTACTCACATTCCCCCTGTAGATGTACTTAATACCACTTTCGTGAGCAGCATCTATCATTTCTTCTAGAAAAGAGACACTTGTAGGGTGAAAATTGGTCATATGATACGTTGGATAGAACCTAGAAAGATGCCACACCTCAACCCCAAGATCTTTTAATTGAAATCCTATATTCTTTATCATCTTCTTTGAATGAACACCTTCAATAATAAGAGTAGTTATTTCAACAACAGCATCAGTATTTTTGATAAAATAATCAATTGATTGTTTTACCGCTTCAAAAGCTCTAGGTGCTTTGGAGAATGTAGTGTAAAAACCTTCATCCCCTTTTAGATCGATATTAATCGCATCAATCAATGGAGAAATAGAAAGGAGAGCATCTTCACTAAAAGTCCCATTTGTAACAAGAAGATTGTACATCCCTTCCTTTTTTACCTCTTTCGCAATAGGAATCATTACATCTTGCCATACAAGAGGCTCACTATATGTATAACTCATAATTTTTGAGTTATTAGCTTTCATGTCGCTTATCAGATGAGGAATATTTACCCCTTCAGAAGAGCTAAAACTTTCTATGTATGGACTTTGAGTAATATGGTAGTTTTGACAAAATTGGCACTCGATATTACACCCAAGCATACCGATAGAGTATGTTTTTATATTAGGGAAGAAATGGTACATTGGCTTCTTTTCTATTGGATCAAGATGCGAAGCCACAATTTGTTGGTTTTCAGTATCTCTTATTTCATTTCCATCATTAATTCTTACTCCACACAATCCAATCTGACCAGTATCCAAAGAGCACATATGATAGCAAAAATTACATCTTCTTTTCATACTCATCCTCAAAAGAAATAGAAGTAAAAATAAAAAGCTTTCCTTCCCCTTCTTTATAATGATTTGGAGGAAGAGAAGCTTTTATACAGAGTTGATTCAGAAGTTTCAATTTTGTCCAATGCTGTTCAATGGCTACTTCTGGAAGAAAAAGAGCACGGTGATGACGATATTGATATACTACCCCATGGGTCCCTAGGATAATATCATCAATACTTTTAATTTCTTGTAATTCTGATAATATCGATATTTGAATATGGATATGTTCAAACTCTTGTATTGTAAGAGGAAGAAAACGAGGGTCCTCAAAAGCACTCTCTTTTGCTAATCTATATACTCCTTCTACTAAAGAGAAAACCCCTTCGATTGTTCCAATACATCCCCTTAGAGACAAAGATCCGTTACTATCAATTGTATGAAGTGTAACAAAGAGTCCAAGTAAGTCTCGATCTTCCTTTCTATATTCATCGAGTAATATTGGGTATATCATACTCTTATTACCATCTAATTCTTCTCTGATTGACTCATGGGCTAAAAGAAGAAGCTTACGTTTGAATTCCTTTTCCATTATTCCTCCACTAAAAAAAGATTGAAGCATACGAGACACTATCATCACTTTTCATAATCTCTTGAGATGTATAGTATTCAATCAGCTTCCCTTTTTTGGAAAGGAATATTGCCATCTCACTAATTATACTCATAGGGGCATAACCACAAGGCGTTGATGGAAAAGTTGATTCCTTTGTGTGAATTCCATCAAGAAGCTCATGTATGACTTTCATATCGGCTCTCTTTATTAAATCTGCTACCTCTTTTTCACTCCCATCAAATGGGGTGTGTTGAAATCTTTTACCATAATGGGTGAAATCACTTGAAGCAATCACAACGATCTCATCCAAAGAATAGGGAAGAGTATGTATTGCTTGTAATAAGGCTGATGCAATGAGTTTTGTCTTCTCTTTTGAACTCAGATGATTGATTAAAAACATAATAACCTTTACATCTTGTTGCTGTTCCTCTTGTTTATATGCAAGAAATGGAAGAACCATTTCAACTCCATGTTCACCAAGAAAGGGGAAATTATCTACAACGGTCGGATAATCAATATCTAATGAAAGAGATGGTAACATTCCAAGTGGTGTTTCATATCCATTGAAATCACTTTTATATAATGTATTAGGTACAAAAGGAGCATAATGACACGGGCTAATTATTATCGCAGCTTTTATTGCCGAGGGATGACGCGTGAGTAGATAAGAGAAGGCTCTTTTTGAAAAAGTGAGTCCGGAGTGTGGTAGAATCATCAGTGTTGGTTCATCAATTTCGCCAGAATCATTTCTTTGAGTATGAAGCGTTGCTTCTTTAATCTCCTTTGTAAGGAGCTGTTTATCACCTTGATACCAATAGGAGCTAAATCGTGCAGGTCGAATATTGGTAAGTGACTTATTATCCTTATCCATACGAACCTCTTAGAATAACTATATACCCAAACACACTAGAATGAAAGAGAGCAACTCTTTGTTCGTGCAAAAGAGTCGCTCAGCTGACATCTATTTGGTTGTATCAAAACGGAGGAATTAATACTATAGTTACGAATTATCCTCTATGTAATAATTTCCAATATGTTATAAAGTGACCCAGCTACTATCTTGTAAAGATGAAGCAACACAAGCCTCAATAAATTTGACTCCTTCGACTCCCTGCTCCACAGTTGGGAACTCAAAATTGTCTGGATCAATAATTCCACCGTCGAGAGAGATTTCTAAAGTTGAGATAAATGCTTGATAAATATTAGCAAAAGCCTCGAAAACACCTTCCGGGTGTCCTGCTGGCAATCTACTAAATTTTTGACTATGTGGAACAAATTCATCACGACCACGAGAATATAGACGTGTAGGTTCACCAAGTAAAGAAAGGGTAAAGTGATCAGGATCTTCTTGAGCCCAAGTAATAGCTCCTTTTGTCCCATATATTCTTACTTTGAGGGCATTATCAGAACCAATCGCAATTTGAGAGGACCAATAGATTCCTTTTGCGCCTGACTCATAATCAACCATAATTGTAGCATTATCATCAAGGACTCGATGGTCGACAAAACAATCAAGACGAGCACTTACTCTCTTAATCTTCAGACCAGTCGTTGTTGCTACCAAATTCTCAATATGTGATCCAATATCTCCAACACAGTTAGAGGACCCTGAGAGCTCAGGATTGGTTCTCCATGCAGCTTGTCTATTTTCCTCATCTTCACTTCGAGTTGCAAGCCATTGTTGAGGATACTCTGCATTCACAAAACGAATCTCCCCTATTGTCCCATCTTTAATAATGTGCTTAATGTGTTTTACAGAAGGATAACCAGTATAGGTGTAGGTTACACAAAACAGAAGATTCTGCTTTTTTGCAAGGTCTCTCAATTCGATTGCTTGTTCTTTTTTTATAGTAAGAGGTTTATCACATACGACATGGAAGTGATGTTCTAAACATGCTTTTGCGATTGGATAGTGTGATGAATTTGGAGTAACAATAACAACAAAATCTACTTTATCTTCTCTTTCTGATTCTAGCTTAACCATCTGCTCGAAATTATCATACAATCGGTCTGGTTGTAATCCTATTGATTCGCCAAATTCTTTGCTCTTAGCTGCATTACTAGAAAAAACTCCAGAAACAAGGCGAGCTCTATTATCCATCCTTATTGCAAGTCTATGGACATCCCCTATAAAAGCTCCCCGGCCACCTCCGACCATCGCATAAGTAATCTGCCGCTCACTTCCTCTGATCATTATAATAACCTCCTTATTGTAGGTACCTATTAGCAATACATATTCTTAAAATTACTATCATATTATTCGATTTTATTATCATTATTTCCCGTTGATTATAGTACGAATCTTATAAAAGGATAACTATCATGCAAGAATTTCTTACGTATGCTACATATTGACTTCATCAACTAATCGCTAACATAAATTGATAGGCTATATCTTTATAAAAAAAGTATATATTAAGTAAATCTTGCTCACAATATGTTTCTAGAAATTAGAAAGACCTTTTTTCTTTTTTTAATTTTCATATATGATTCTTTACATGGATACACACCGTGATTTAACTAATTATCATACACATTGTGGCCTTGATGATGGACAAGGAACGCTAGAAGATATTGTGCAGAAAGCAATATCAAAAGGGTTCTCATCATTAGGTTTTTCATGCCATACACCTTTTATTGTCGACGATGAATGGCACATGAGGAAAGAAGATTTTTCTTATTATATTGATGAACTCTATCGTCTAAAAGGGTTATATAAAGATAGAATTGAACTGTATAGTGGTCTTGAATGTGACTACATAGAGCATACAGGAGAATTAGTTGGAAGTGAGTATGTTGGTATGCTCGATTACACAATTGGTTCAGTCCATGCAATGTATCATAAAAAAAGTGGATCCTACCTCGCTATTGATGGACCTATTGAAGAGTTCAATACACTCCTACATGACAACTTTTCAGATGATATCCAAGCATTCGTTAGTCACTATTACACACTTCAAGAAGAGATGATCCATAAACATAAATTTGATATTCTTGGACATTGTGATCTTATTAAGAAACATAATTATGAGGACAAGTATTTCGACCAAACAAGCTCTTGGTATCAGAAGATAGTGCATCGTTTTATAAAAGTAGTAGCAAAACACCACACAATGATTGAAGTGAATACAGGAGGAATGGCTCGCGGAGCAACAAAAGAAGTCTATCCATCTCCTTATATGCTTAGTCTCTGTAAGGGATATGACATTCCAGTAACTCTTAATAGTGATGCCCACCAAAGAGATCACCTCGATTTCTTCTTCTCAGGTGCAGATGATTTACTTGTTCAAATAGGGTATAAAAGTATTAATGTGATGTATCATGGATTTTGGCAAGAAGTTCCTATTATTTAGATCGATATTATCTTCTTTACGAATATATTAATATTACAGTCAAAAAGGAGCGAATATGAAAGAACATATAGATGCAATTGGTAAAGCATGTCCTATTCCATTTATGCTAGCTAAAAAAAGAGATTGACAATAGTAATCAAGAATTCACAATAGTTGTAGATAATAAAGGCGCTGTAGAAAACTTAAGACGATTAGCTAAAGGGACTAACTATTCGTTTTCAACCGAAGAAAAAGATAATAATTTTAACGTCACTTTTACTTCTCAAGAGAATAATATTGAAAAAAGGAAAGAACAAGAAAAATCTTATACAGATGAATCAACATTAATTCCATTAGCTCTTCAATCATGGACGCTCTTTATCTCAAAAGATACTATGGGAGAAGGTGATAGAGAATTGGGAATAAATCTATTAAGAATGCACCTTTATACAATTAATGCAAACAATAATCTTCCAAAACATATCATCTGTATGAACAGTGGAGTACACGTAGCAACTAAAGATGATCAAACAATAGCTACACTTCGAGCTCTAGAAGAAAAAGGAGTATCAATTACTGTATGTGGAACATGTTTAGATTTTTATTCTTTACTTGATAAGTTACAGGTAGGAGTAATCGGTAATATGTATGATATCACAAAGATACTGACATCTTCACCTAAAGTGGTCTCCATTTAGTGGAGGGGCTCATTCTTTCTTTCAAATCTACTCATGATGCCTTTAGATGCCAACATCAATTACGCGAACATGCGATTGAATTCAAAGTAATCCCAACTCCTGTAGAAATTAGTGCAAACTGTGGGATATCTCTCTATCTTGAAATTAAAGAAATTGATGCTATTCAGATAATTCTTAGAGATATGAACGATATCAAGTATGTTAAAGCAAAAATATGTGGAACACATATTGAACTAGTGGAGTTAAAAGATTGACTTATAACATCTAAAAAACTACTCTATACATATGAGCAAGAGAAAAACTACTATGGCTGATATTGCAAGAGAAGCGGGAGTAGGTATCGGAACTGTTTCAAGAGTTCTAAACAATAGTTCACAAGTATCTGGTAAAACACGCACTAAAGTATTAGATATTATAAAGGCACGACAATATACCCCAAGTGTAGCAGCAAGCAAGCTCGCAAGAAATGATAGAGTTGAAACTTCTGTTGGTATTCTCCTCCCTGACTTAGGGAACCATTACTTTTTTGAGATATTTGAAACAATTTATCATAAATTTAGAGAACGAGGGATTGATGTAATTCTCTTTAACTACGAAAAACACAATCCGAGAGTCATTCAAAAAATAATTGATGCACAAGTCTCTGCTCTCATCGTATTTGCATTTGGTTTAAATGAAACAGAGAAAAGCTTATTGCATCGATGGAATATAAAATATCTTTATATTGATTATCCAATCAGTCATGAACACTCAATTCACACAGATAATTACGTTGGCGGGATGATTGCATCATCTTACTTACTAGATAAAGGCGCTAAGAAAATTTGTTACATCTCTATTGTCCCTTCTTCAAAGGGAAATGGAGAGCGTTTTGATGGGTTTCGTGATGGTCTAAAACAATGCGGTTATTATGAAAATGTAGGATTGTATGAATCTGTACTATCTGAAGAAGATGGGTATATCATCGGACAAAAAATTATTAACGATAATCGTTACGATGGCGTTTTCTGTTATTGTGATGAAATCGCTGTAGGGGTAATTCAAGCTATAAGAGAAAGAAATTCCTCATTAAAAGTAATTGGCTTTGATGGGATTCGGGTAACTCGTCATATTGGACTCTCCACCATTAGCCAAGGGCCAACAAATATTGGAACAATAGCAGCAGAAACCTTATTACGTATTATGAAGGAGGGAAACGAATTCCCTCCTATCATCAAAAAATCACACCATATTTAGTCGATTATAATAGTTAACATCTTATTTCAAATAAGAAAGATGTTGCTGTTGAGATTGAATCATCACATCAACCATCTCTTTTACATGGTATATTGAGTGAACGACTGGGTTTGCTAACACTGCTTGATATACAAGATGTTTCTTTTTCTCTAATATTGCCTGAACTGTTAAATCATATGTTCCATAATAGTTAGTGAGTAAGGAAGCAAATCCCTTTGGATAGTGTGGAAATGCAATACTCTCTAGATGTGAAGCATATACTTTTGCTGGGACTTCTACTGCAATATCACGAGGTAGTGTAGGAATAAGATTATCATTCATAACATTCACAGCAGGCTCTTCATACCCACTGTTTGTTGCTATTCCTTCCATAATTAAAATAAGACGTTCATCTCTTTTTAATTCAATCTCCGGCTTCTCTTGAGCTAACATCATTTGATATAATGTATAGAAATCTTTGATTCCTTTATGATCACTAACATCTTGTGCCCATGAAATGTATTCCCCTAGGTGTGAATCACTTGTAATTGGTAGTAGTTGATATGTCTCTAACAGTGTTTTAAAGAGAGTTCTATCTGCCCAAGGTTTTTGACTTCTCTCCCTGTCAATTATAACTCTTCCAGCTGAACCTTCTGTTTGAGGAACCTTTCCTGTTCGTAGAACATATTCTAAGATATCAGAGAAACCAATCTCCTTTTCAAAAAAGGTGGGTGCTTTTGCTAAGATATCTCCATAGGCATCTTGATTGGTATCTTTATAATGAGCTTCAAGAAGTACACTAAAATGGTTTAATCCAGCACTTCGAAGAATTAGATTCTCAAAAGGAGTATCTAAGATGACTGGAAGATATCTCTCATGAGAAAGCACCTCATGACAAAGTCCAACAAACTTCATTTCAGGATAGCGCCTTAATACTGCTGTTGTAATAGCTGTCATTGGGTTTGAATAATTAAAGACCCATGCTTGAGGACACAAGCGAGCAACATCCTCACAAATATCTAAAATAATTGGAGTTATACGTAACGCATGAAATATTCCTCCAACTCCCCCATTCTCCCCATATATCTGACTAACGCCATACTGCTGAGGGATAGACCAATCGTTATTCCACAAGGTAAAACGAGGGCCCACCTCAATACTGATAATAACAAAATCGGCTCCTTTTAGAGCATCAAGTCGATGTGTGGTTTCACTCAGAGTAAAAGGAAGATGGTGCTTATCTAAGAAGGCAAGACCCTTTTTATAGACAAGATCAAGAGCTTTTTGATCGATATCAACAAGCGTTATATGAGAGTTCTGTAATATGTTACTTTGAAAATATCACCAAGTGCTCCAAGACCAAACTGAGCACTACCCGCGCCAATTAACACAATATTCATTTAGAAATCCTTATCTTATTACTTTATGTTAGAGAATAGAACAAAATCCGAAGTTAGGAAGAAGTATCTTTAGCATAACGATCACATTGAGAAGGTTCAACAGCGCTGCCTACACCGATAGATTTCATCATTGCACTTTTTATTGCAATAATTCCTGCTGGAGCATCTTCAATTCCAACACACTCGGTTGGAAGTACCCCTAAGGAAATAGAGGCTCTTAAAAATACTTCAGGATCAGGCTTCCCTTTTACGACATCTTTCGCATCAACAATAACAGTAAAATATTCAGTAAGATGAAGCTGTTTTAAAATGAATGTTGCATTTTTACTAGCTGAAGCTACGGCGGTTGTAATGCCTTGTTTCTTTAAATCAATAAGCAATTCCTTGATACCAGGCAATATATCTTTCTCACTAAGCTTGTGAAGGGACTCTTTATACCACGTATTCTTTTTATCAGTAAGAATCTTCATCTCTTCCTTTGATATTGAAGTATGGTTATGATCTAGAATCACTTGCAAGGAAGCTTCGCGAGAGATACCTCTTAACTGCTGGTTTAGTTCCTTATCAAATTGCCAATTCATTTCATCACTCAAACGTTTCCATGCTTCGTAATGATATTCATCGGTACTCGTTATTACTCCATCAAGGTCAAATACTACACTTTTTATTTCAGGGTCACTTGCTACTATTGTTTCTCCCTTTACATTAAGACATGTACTGTGATGATAAAGAGTAATATCTTTAGGATAACTATAAGAGGTCTGTTCTTTAGATATTTTTACTTTTAACAACTCACCATCGATTGATAAAGTAAAAGAAAATTTTATCAAGAGATGGAGGTAATTGAGGTGAAAAATGAGCTATGCCATCAATGAATCTTAGTCCAGCTATTCCAAATATAATAGCCATCCACGATCCCCCCATCGCTGCAGTATGTAATCCTTCATCCGTATTATGATGTAAATCGAAAAGATCCATTAAGATAGTAGTTTTAAGATACTCAAATCCTAATGTTACATACCCACACGCAAAAGCAACAATGCCTTCAATACATGCACTCAAGGAACTATCGCCTGTTGTAAGAGGCTGGTAATAGTCAAAATTGCGTTTAATTTCATACATAGGGAATTCATGTGAGAGGAGAAACATAGCAAGTACTGTATCTGCTTGTTTAATTACCTGATGACGATAAATAACAAGAGGATGATAGTGTAGGAGCATAGGATGTTTAATCGCTCCCTTCTTTTTTTCATCCCACTTTTCTAACTCTAAAAATCTTTCATCTTGCCCATAAATTCCGAGCTTTTCATTAAAGGGAAATCTCATATGATGAGCAGCTTTATTCCACAACTTTACTTCTTCATAATCAAGAGAAATTGAAGAGATAATACGAGTAAAATCATCTTCATAATTATCTTTCAAATACTCATGTAATGCTACGGCACCCTTAAAATGATGCCTCACCATTGCATTTGTAAAAGTATTATTATCTACAAGTGCAGAATATTCATCAGGTCCAGTAACTTGGTGAATGTGAAACTCTCCATCTTTAAAAAACCCTAAGTCTGCATACATCCTCGCAGTTTCGAACAGAACTTCAGCTGCACCTTCAACTAAAATTGAATAGTCATGAGTAGCATCAATATATTGTAATATACTATATGCAATATCTGCATTGATATGATACTGTGCAGTCCCAGCTGGGAAATAAGCTGAAGCTTCTAGTCCATTAATTGTCCGCCAAGGGTACAATGCCCCTTTCTGACTCATTTCACGCGCTCTCTCTCTTGCTTTATCAAGAATTGTGATACGATAACGTATTAAAGATCGTGCTGTCTGGGGACTGGTAAAAGTAAAGAATGGCATTCCATAAATTTCTGTATCCCAGAAATAGTGTCCTTCATAACCACTACCAGTGAGGCCTTTAGCTGATAGGCTTGTTTTCCCATCTCTGCCAGTCGACTGATGAAGCTGAAAGATATTTAGTCGTAAGGCTTTTTGAATTTCATCATCACCAGACACAACAATATCATGAATCGCCCAAAATTTGGTAAAATAGAGCTTTTGCTCTTTAACTAATTGCAGATATGTACTTTCTTTAAGTAGTTTTCGCATTGTATCAAGATAAACGTCATCAACAACAACTCCTTCTTTCTTGGTACTTCCACAATAAAAAAGAGTAGAGAAGGTAAGCTGATTTTCATGGAAGTTATAGGCTATTGCAGGAAACGTATCCTCTTTATAAAAACTTCTGCTTGCATAAGGTCGTACCGAATACGAGTTATGAGACATTACATGAAGAGAGAGATTACTAAGATGAGTGTAAAATGTTGCCATCATTCCTTCTTGAACTTCTAATTCTTGGAAAAAGCGATAATCAGAACCTTCCAAGTTCCTGATAAGAGCTGTTTGTTTCCTTGGATCATCACTTTTTTGCGCCTCTTTTTCAGGGTATTCTATTGATTGTATTATTTCGATATCAACATCTTTATTTGCTTCAACAGAAAGTTGGACTCCACCACACTCTGTGTGCTCCATGGAGACAAAGGTTTCTACAGATAGAGTGATTTCTACATCGTCATCTAAGGTTACTTCGTAGGAGTAACTAAAAATTCCTGTGAAGAAGTCAAGACGTCTTGAGTACTGAGTGATATGTGGAACCTCAAGATTGATTTCTTTCCCATTAATCAGTACTTTAATTGTCCTAATATCTGGAAGAGGAATCATTGTTTGATTCCACCGAGCAAATCCGTAGGCATCTTCACCATAGATTATGGGAGATAACTCATAAAACCCATTCATGAAGAGAGATGGTTGATGCACTACTTTATGATCAATATGGTAACCTCGAAAGCCGATGTTACCATTTCCAATAGAATAAAGACTTTCTAAGCGGCCTAATTGCCGCTTAGAGAATATATTATCTTCTATCATGTAAGAGTGATGTATCATGTATTATCCTTTTACTGAACCAGCCATTAATCCTTGTACAAAATATCTTTGTAGTGAGAAGAATACAATTAAAGGAATAACCATAGTAACAAACGCACCACTAGTAAGGAGGTGCCAGTCTTGTCCACGAGAGCCTACCATTGATGCAAGTTTCTGAGTTAACACTGCAACATCATTTGTTCCTCCCAAGAAAACAAGGGCAACGAGAAGGTCATTCCATACCCAAAGGAATTGGAATATAGCCAAAGATGCAATAGCAGGAATTGAGAGAGGGAGAACTAATCGTGCAAACACAACCATTGGACGTGCTCCATCTAAAAATGCTGATTCAAAGATATCTCGAGGTATTGTGCTAATGTAGTTAAAAAGTAAATAAATTCCTAAAGGGAGACCAAAACCAGTATGAGCCAGCCATATTCCTAGATAGGATCCAGTAAGCCCAAGAGTCTGATAATCTCGCAATATAGGAATCAAAGCTATCTGAAGAGGAACAACCAGTAAGGCTACAACAATGGTGAAAAATATTTTCCTTCCAGGAAAAATTAACCATGCAAACCCAAAAGCAGCCGCTGATGCAATGAGAATCGGAATAATAACTGAAGGGATGGTAACTGTGAGAGAGTTAAGAAAAGCTCTCGATAAATCATCACCTGTAGCTCTCACTTCATTTCCAGAGGAATCTACAAATGTATACTTACTCCCCCCAAACTTGCTTATAGTTATCTAGTGTAAAAGAACTCTTTTCTTCTATAGCATTCCACCAACCACTTGTTTGAACTTCTTCTTTTGGTCTTAAGGATGATACTAATAGGCCAAAAATTGGGATGCTCCAAACAATTACGATAAGAAGAAGGATGACATTTAAAGCATATATCCAACCTTTTGTTTTCTTTTTGCTCCTACCATGTTAAAAGCCCTCCCTCTTTCCGAATTGTCTCAAGTTGTACCACATAACTGGAATAACCGCGATGACAAGAACAATAGCAATAGCAGATCCTCTACCATAGTCATAGAATCGGAACATTTGTTTATACTGCATACTTGCAATAACTTCTGTACCATAGTTTCCATTTGTCATAGTAAATACAATATCAAACACTTTTAGCGATAAAATTATAATTGTAGTTGAAACTGTAAGAATCGTACCACTGATAAATGGGATGATAATGGATCTGATTACTCTTAATTCAGAGGCTCCGTCAATTCTTCCTGCTTCAATGATTGAAGAAGGTACTCCTTTAAGTGCAGCCGAAAGAATAACCATTGCATATCCTGTCTGTAACCACACTAGAATAATTATGAGAAATACATTATTCCAAGGTCTTAAAGTGAACCATGCTTGTGGATTCCCTCCGAAAAAAGTGGTTATTGCATTAAGGATTCCAATCTGCTCTTCTCCAAGAGGTTTATACGCGTAGACGAATCTCCAAATAACACCTGCACCAACAAATGAAATGGCCATAGGCATGAAAATCAGGCTTTTAAAGACTTTTTCCATTTTAGAGCGATCTGCTAGCAATGCAATTATGAGACCAAAACCAACAGCTCCACCTGTTCCTAGAACTATCCAAAGGAGGTTATTTCTAAAAGCAGTCAACATTGTCGGATCAGTAAACGCATAAATGTAGTTTTTTAATCCTACAAAATTATTTGATTGCGGTCCAAAAAACTAAGATATAAAGATCTTAGAGTTGGAATAAAAAGATACCACGCAAGTATTGCAAGAGCAGGGCCTACAAATACAAATGGTTGTATTTTTTTCGCTATTTGTGGAGGTGTCCTATTTACCACATAATCTGTTACCCAGAAGAGAAGTGCAATTCCTCCTACTCCCCAGATGATAGCAACAAGAGCAATTATTGTCTGAGGGGCATTAGAATCTCTTAAGAAAATAAACCCAGCCCACAATACAGCAAATGCTACAAGGGGAATTAATATTGAAACAGCTAGTCTCCCTAGTGTAACGAGTACACCACTGAAGGTTTTGCTGAGTCAAGTCTTTTATTTTGTTCACTCATACAGACACTCCTATATTAGAGGCAGATACATAACTGCGGTCCTTAAAAAAGGACCGCAAAAACATGTTTTTACATCATCGAAGAATTTATTTAGGCCAGCTTCTTTGAACATCGTTTAATACGCTATCCAAAGATTTTCCTGTCAACCAGTCAACAATTCCAGTCCAGAATGTACCTGCACCAACTTGACCAGGCATCAAGTCAGATGCATCAAATCTGAATACTTTCGCATTTACGAGTGCTTCTGCTAAAGATCTTTCAATTGCATTTGGATAAGCATCTAAGTCTTGATTGAGATATGGGAAGAGAGCTCCACCTGATTTTGCCCAAAGTTCACCTGATTCCCAAGTGGCTAAGAATTCCATGAATTCTCTTACTTCTGGAGTATCATTAAATACTACAAATTGATCTCCACCGCCAAGTACTGGGATTCCATACTCAGGATTAATAGAAGGAAGAGGGAATACACCAACTTCTGCTTCTAAGTTTGCCTGTACATTATCAGGGAAGAAACCGGTAATAAAGTTTCCTTGTCTATGCATCATAGCCTTTGGAGGGTTGCTAAATAATGGTAGTGGGGCATCACCAAAACTAGTTGTAAGAATAGTATTTGTACCACCATATACATATTTTGGATTCATCCAGATTTCTTCAAGAATTTTAAATGCATTTTTTACAGCTGGATCATTAAATGGTATTTCATTTGCTACCCATTTGTCATACACTTCAGGTCCTGCGGTTCTGAGCATAATATCTTCAATCCAGTCAGTACCTGCCCAACCTGTTGCTCCACCACTTTCAATACCTACAGCCCAAGGAGCGACTCCATCTCTGACCATTTTATCCATTAAAGTTTTCATTTCATCCCAAGTTTTTGGAACGGTGTAACCAGCTTTATCCCACGCTTTTTTGGGATACCATACAAAACTCTTTGCATTTACTCTGTGGAATACTCCATAAGGAGTTCCTTCAAAAGAACCAAGAGATTCCAGACTGGAGCATAGTTTGTGTCGATAGCTTGCTCTAGTGAAGACCACATTGGAACGAGTTTGCCTTGAGCAGCAAAGTTTTCATTAAGCCCGGTTGAGGTAGACCAGCGATATCTGGTGGATTCCCACCTTCTACACGAACACTAATAAGTGTTTCAAACTCTGAAGATCCTTCATAGACAACATCTATTCCGGTTCTCTCTTCAAAAGGTTTGATAGCTTCTTCAAATCTTCGAGCTTCTTCATCAACAAAAGCACCGAAAACACTTACGACTTTAGCAGAACTTTCTGTTGGTTCTGCTTGTCCTCCAGCAAACACTGCGGGAGACACGAGTAGAACCACTAAAAGCATTAGTAGAACTTTTTTCATATAATTCTCTCCTTTACTTCTTAGGATTTACCTAAGTACCTTATTATATGTAGTGCTTTAAAGCACCTAAAACACACTATTGTGATAAAACAGATATTTGGAAGCGTTTCCATATAAGAATATTGTCCCACACCTCGAACGATAAGTCAAATACAAAGAATTTTTACATTTCTTTTTAATATACGAGGTATTATTGTGTACAGGTTATGTTATAATTAGGAGGTATATAAAAAAAGAGAGACAAGTTACATATCAGCAATGAGAAGCGTCTTCTGACACGCAATGGCAATCTTATCAAATGATTTGGTTTTCACATGTTCCATATTAATCATCCAACTTCCAGTAGCGGCGATAACACCCTTAGAAGATAGATAGGAATGGAGAGTCTCATCAGTAATTGCACCGGCTACAATACTGGTTATTCCTGCTTGAAGATACAACTTTTCGACAACTTCAATACCACCAAGTTTCTCTATTGGATAAAGGCCTACAGTCTCAAGTCCATACTCAACAGCGATGACACTATCAGTAATTGCAGGATATATTGGAATGCCATTATTTTGACATAAATCTACCATATATGGGTCAAATAGAGGAGATAAAATAAACTTTGCACCTGCTTCGATTGCGTTACGAGCTTCTCCTACAGTTTTGACGTTTCCACCTCCACACAATAGGGTCGCATCATGAGTTGCACTGAGAACACGGAGCAATTCTAAACCATCTTCACTTTGCTGAGAAATATTAATGGCCTCAATTCCTCCCAACAATAGAGCCTTTGCGAGTTCTTTCCCATCAGAGAAAGAAACATTCTTTATCATTGGGATAACCTTTGCATTAGATAATTGTTTAGTAGTAATAACCATGTAGCTCCCTTAGACTCTCTTTTCTATGTATATACCATGAAATCACCTTATTGAATACTTCTTTCTGACATAGTATGAGTATTCTCTTACGAGGTTCCATAGAATTTCATAAAAATAAAACACCTAATGTATCTAAAGGTTTCTTATGGTGCACACATCTACATGAATAAAAGAAGGAGAGATTTTTTCGTTCTATTATTACTGATTCCAATGTGGATGTATAAAAACATAATGATTATGTCCTTCCCAGCTTCCTGCTATATATAGGTATGCTGGAGAGTAACCTTCATGTTTGAATCCCAACGACTCAACAACACGTATGGAAGCATGATTGCCAGGCATGATGTTTGCTTCAAACCTGTGAAGATTGTAGGCATTACATCCATAATCAATAACAGTGCGAAGTGCCTCACCCATATATCCATTGTGTGTAGCATCATGAGAAAGACGATACCCCAAGAAGGTGGAACAAAAAGGACCATAAATAATATTTGTACAAGAAATGGTCCCAATTACTTCTTTACTACCTTTTAAAGAAAGAGTAAAAAATAGAGCTCTTCTCTCATCTTGATCTTTAACTTGGTGTGCTAGTAATTCATTAATCCCAGATAATGTATAAAATTCATCTGGTTTGCTATATTCAAAAGGAGCATGAAATGTTCGGTTATGAAGATAAAAAGTAAGTAAAGAATCACTCTTTTCTTCATGAGGTGGGGTAAGGATAAGTCGATCAGTAAAAAGCCTATCTCTTAAGGTTTCCATATGTTATCTCCATCGTATTTCTACCGTAACTGGTCCCCATTCAATATTGTGTGCATGAGGTTCTTGTTGCAAGGAGATTTGGCCTTCAAATTCTTTTTCTTCACACCCCTAAGTGTCTCAATAAACAACATGCAATATTCTGAAGATAAAAGTTCTCCATAATGTTGCCCATCAAAAGATGTAGCTAGAACGTATGCATTCTTATCTGCGGTCTTCGCAAAATTGAGGGTATTCATCAAATTTTTATCATTCATCGATTTATATGTTGCTAAAAATATAACAGCATCTGAAGATATTACGTTCTCTTTTTTATCGTAAGATATATCACTTTGAATGGCTTTCAAGTCATATCCTGATTGCCAGGTAAAAGTAATATTCACAAGAATTTCTTGAAGTATAACGATAAGGCCTTCAACTAATCGAATATCTTCAGCTGAATGCAAAATATAAATTATAGTTTTATTGGTTTTACTATTGTCTTTTTTACATCATAACTACTAGAAAACCGATATGAAGCTGCAATTAGCTCCGATTGATCTATAATCATTGGTTATTCTCACTTAATTTTCAATCGATTAATACCGTTCTCGTACCCCAAACTCTGCATGTTCTACCCATGAAGAAGGTCGATTCACCATTATAATTATATTATCGAGTAAATCATAGTGACGTCTTTCTTCTTTAATAATAATATCTAACACTTTTTTCTCTTCATCATCTGTTAGTTTAGCTCTTTGTTCTGTATAAAACTGAATGCTTTTCAATTCCACATGTAAAGCATTTTCATAGGCCTCTATTTGGTTTGCTAGATGAGAAAAATTATCATCATTCAATGATTTCACAAGTTCTTCTACTTCACTACTTTCAACGAAAGAAGCATCGACATTTACTTTTGCTTTGTTTTTCATCCCTTCAAAGAATTCTTTATGTCTTTTTTCATCGTCTCTCAAGAGTGTGAAAATTCTTGTAAGGCCCTCATTATCTGCATTCTCTGCAAGTTTTTTGATATAAAGTAGCACCTTCTATTTCCATTTCTATTGCTATATCAAACATATTCATTTCATATCCTCCAATAAAAAAGTATGTCCTATTATCTTAGCAAGGTATATGCAATGGTGCAAGTCTCTAAACACACAATATATATCACTACAATATAAAGCGATTTTCATATAATGGTATTTTTTTTGCTATTTTTTAATCATTTAAACAATTAATTTTACATAAGTACAGAATCTGCTATTTGTCAATCTTTTTTTTACAAAGTACTTGATTTAATATTCATAAAAGATAATACTATATATGTAGAGAAAGATAATAAGACGATATATTCGTCAAGGAGATATATATGAAAGAAAATGTAAGAAAAGATGAACTGTTTATTCTTTCAAGCACGAACAACATGTTTAAAGAGGAAGATATGGCTGTACTACTCAACCAAATTGAAGTACACAAATATTTAATTAATCAAGAAATACCTTGGACAATAACACAAGATGATGCAATTTTCTCATGGTTAGAGAACGTATACCAACCTATTATGCAAATCATCAATCAATGGAGTGTACGATCTGCATTCAATCATGATAGTGATGCAAAACTATTTTTTGCAATTTCAGATCATTGGTATTATTTATTAGCACAAGACGAAAAAATCAGTGCACAAAGTGCAGCAATCGATTATGCTGCTCGATATGGTACAGGTTTAGCACATATTATTTCTAAGATTACGAATCCAATCAAAGTAGCATAAATGTATATGTATTGATTTCAGGCCCTCTATTTCGAGAGGGTCTTTTCTTTTACAAGAATATTTGATTCTTGCTTTATAGCTAAATAGGATTTACACTTTTCCAATAAAAAGGAAACCAAACATCATGTTAAAGTCATTGTTAAAAAAAATCTTAGTAATTCTCCTTATTTTGGTTGCACTAATCATAATTTATATTGCTATAACGATAATCGTAAATCGTTCTTCTCAATCCACAGAGCCTATATACCCCAAAATTGAAGGCACAACTTCATCCCCTCTTGAAGATAACTCGCTACAGATTGTCTCATGGAATATTGGATATGCTGGAATGGGAGAAGGTTCTGACTTTCTTTTTGACAATGGAACATCTCTTCGTCCTCCATCAAAACAAGCTGTAGAAAAAAAATCTTGAAGGAATAAAGAGATTTTTAAAAGAGAACAATACAGATATCATGATGCTACAAGAAATTCCCTTTGCTTCGTTCACAAACTATAATACAAATGTGTACCCCATACTGAGAAAGGAATTTAATCAATATCAATGGACCTATAGCAATGACCTCTATACAAAATTACTCCCATCTTTCATTGGCTTAAGAATTGGAAATTCAACAGCAAGTAGGATTCCAATTATATCAAGTGAAGCAATCGCCTTAACAAGAGAACCTGGCTATTTCCTCTATGTCTTTAAAAAAGATTATAGGATGCATGTCACCCGCTTAACCCATAGTGGAGTTAACTGGACAATTATCAATATACATCTTTCGGCTTTTGATGATGATTCAGTATCGATTCGTGAAACTCAACTTAAAGAAGTTATTGAATATGCAAAAAGTGAAAGGGCAAAAGGACAACATGTAGTTGTAGGTGGTGACTGGAATTTAGAACTCGTTGAAACAGACTTCGGCCCTATACCACAAGTGAAGAAGATCAATTCTGGATTAGATCCCTTCCAAGTTTTGCTCAAAGTGAAGGGTGGTCCTGGGTTAGTGATGATAAGACCCCATCAGTAAGAACTGCAGAAAAACCTTATGTTAAAGGTGAGAACTATACATTAGTAATTGATGGATTCTTTGTAAGTGATAATGTGAAAGTGTTAGATGTTACAACTAAAGACCTCCAATTTGGCCCTTCAGATCATCACCCCGTCATGCTGAAAGTAACTGTAAATAACAATATGTAAAAAACCAACCGAGCTCCCTGCATTCAAGATTCTCAGTACATATGACATGAAGCATCTTAATAAAAGTTATTAGTTGTTAACTTTTCTCCATTTTAGATGATATATCACCAATTTTACTTTACATGTTACATTTTTTTGGTAAAAATATGTAACATGTTAAACAGTGATGCAGGAAATAAATTTTGGAATCGGGTTGATGCAGTGAGAGACCGAGAAAAGTCTCTTAAGCAAGTCATTGAAGAAGCAGGGTTGAATTATGAGGTTGTTAAAGTACAACGATCTCTTAATAGGATGCCAAGAGCTGAAGAGGTGTGTCGTCTCTCAACAGCATTGAAAACACCTACCGAATGGCTCGTATTGGGTGTAACAAGCAACCCCCTTGATGATTTAAGAGTAGGACATTCCTCTGAGAATGACAGAATAATTACCATTCTTGAATACTTAAAAAAGCACCAGAATTAGTAATTCATTCAATTGAACAAACATTAGGATTAGAATACAAGAACGTAGCTCAATCTTGATGTATTACTCTTCATACATCAATGCTAGTCTGAGCAGATCGCTTAGAGAATCTGCACCAAGCTTCTCCATTAATCTGCTCTTGTAAGTGCTGATTGTTTTTACTGAAATCTTCAATTCGAATGCAATCTCTTTAACTGTCATTCCTTGAGCCAATAATTTAAATACTTCAATTTCTCGCGCAGATAGATTTTCTAAATAACCGTCTAGACTTATTTCCCTTCTTTCATTCATTTTATCAGAATAAGCCGTTCCTCCTTTAATGATTACATCAATAGCTTCTCTAAGTTCCTTTATATTACTATCTTTATTTATATATCCTCTCGCACCATGTTTTTTAACCTGTGAAAGATAAAATTGTTCAGGATACATGCTTAACATACAGATAGGAGGAACAATATACCCCTTATTCTCTATTGCTTGAAGAACCTCTAATCCACTAAGCCAAGGCATTGAGATATCTAAAAAAATAATATCTGCCAAAGGCAGGCTGTTGAGTTCAATAGCTTCAATAAACTTTTTCCCATCATGATACTCCCCTACTACGAAAATTTCATTACTTTCTTCTAGGATTGCAATTAATCCAGTTCTAAACAATGCATGATCTTCAACTACAATTACCTTAATCATATCAGACTCCGAGTTATAGGCTTGATAGCTCTAGGGATAGTAATCTCTACAATCGTTCCCATAGGTTTGTTTGGCTTAATATCAATATGACCACTTTGTGCTTGAACATATCTTTTTGTTGCATACAGTCCTATCCCGGCTCCTTTTCCCCATACGTTCCCATTGTGGTAACACCCCACTTATCTTTATTAAAAGCGCTCAAACGTGAGGAGCGAATCCATCGCCTCTATCACATATTGAAATCAGAACACTTTCTTTTTTAATCTCTACATGTAATAAAACCTCTCCACCTTTATGAGAATATTTAATCGCATTTTCTAAGACATTTCTGCATATTGCTTGTAAATATTCCGAAGAACCAAGGATGAGTACATCCTCTTCAACTTCTTTTTTAAAGGCAATTCCTTTTTTCTTCACGTATCGCATGATAGATGGCTCTATCTCTTTAAAAACTGACTCTAAAGCGACTACTTGGCGATTGATTTCTTTTGGGGTATCAAACATAGTAGTAAGTGCTAAAAGATTGAAAATAAGTGAATCAACTCTATCAATAAGAGAATCTAATTCATCCCCGGACCTTTTCCAAATAACTGAATTATCGGAAATGGTCTTATTCGACATCAGGTTTCTTAGACTTCTCATTGCAATAAGAGGAGACCTGAGATCATGACTCATTACTTCAATAACCATTGTCTTAAGATTATTGAGTTCAACTAATTGTTGATAAGAGTCTTCCACAATCTTTTGCAGAACATGGCTTTCAGTAACATCCCGAATAAGTATTGAAGTCCCTTTTGTGGTTCCCTGCTTGATTGGAAGAATTCTTACTTCAAAATACAAATCATTTTCATTATCATGATCTAGCTCATGTATCAGAACTTGCCACTCACCTGATTCATAAAATGTCTTATTTGAGAGCGAATTATAGCTAGGTATATGCTTAAACACTTTTTGTATAGGTGTTCCAATGTCATAATTTTGAAGAGATGGGATATACTGTGAACTTTTTGAATTGTACTCGATGAAGGAATCATTTCTATCGAGAATGATAATTCCATCAGCAAGAGACTCAAATATTAATTGTTTAGCAAAAGGAAGTGGACCAAATAGAGAATTTGTAACATATGAGAAAAAAAGAATTAAACTAGAACCTACAATCGAAAAAGGAATAAAATCTATCCGATCTGAGTAGATGGGTAACACATAAAGAATATTTGCCACAATAGGTATTATGGCTACAAGAAAAATGATGATTGCTTTCCTTTTATAAATACGACTATGTTGAAAAAACATTTGTATACTAAAATATAAAATAAGACCCAAGGGTAATAGCTGATATATTCTAACAAGATAATAAAATATTTTTGGAGTGAATGAAAGATACGCAACATTTCCAACTTGATTAAATGTAATATCGGCATAAAAAAGAGAATGGAAATTATAGGTAAACTGTATCAACATGAACAGGGTAGATAATAAAAGCAAAAAACACATATACGAACTTTTTACATGGAATCCGGAGATTAAAATACTTAACGATAAAATGAATTAAAAAGAAAGAAACCCAAGATAGACCTATGTATTGGATATGAATCCAGAACATGATTTGCGAAAGATTTTATTGACATATATTCAAAACCTGTCCCTATTGTGTAAAGAGACAAACACAGAATTACATACCCAAGTTCTTTTGCTCCCCTTTCATGATCATTAAAGAAAAGGATTACCATAAAAATAATCTGAATTAACGAGAACGAAAGTAACGTACTAGAAAGAAATGTAAATTGGTACAAAGAAATCCCCATTATTTTTAACGTATAAACATATTTCTAATTTAGTACAATATAATATAGTGTTTCATTACATATTGTAAGCTTTTTTACAACATTGTTATCAAGTAATAACAAGATTGAACTAATAACTTATTTCAATATAGTTATTTATGGTATACGGTTATTAAAAGACAACTTTTTGTAAGAAAATTCCTACAACTGAAAGAATTGCCTCATCTATTTCGTTCGGTTAAAATACCTTTCAATCACTATTCGATTGCAGGAGAAACTATGAATTTATTAGAAGATGGGTATTTATTTTGGAAACAATTTGATGCTCTAAGAGATCCTGAGGTTACTCTTAAAGCTTTAATTCATAATTCTGGATTGAATTATGACCTTATAAAGGTACAAAGATCATTGAATAGAATTCCTAAAGTACACGAGGTAGCACGCTTAGCCGTATGCCTTAATGTCCCTGTAGAGCTTCTCATCCAACAAACAGATGCGATCTCTTCACACCAGAGATTAAGACTAAAAATTTATCAAGATCTTGGAAATACTGATAGTTTAACTCTCGAATCAATTAAATCTATTGTAGAAAATAACATTTGTTTCAAGAAATCACTAATAGTTTAGTCATTCATATAGGAACTTCTTCATAGACTCTGTATGTAATCCTTTTCCTACATTACATTTTGTTGAAAATTATGCTGGTCTCTTATACAGTTTTAGTAAGCAACTAGCCTTACATGATGAAATTTAAAACGAAAAGAAGAAAAGAAGGCAAGTATAATGAAACATAACAATCAGACATCTTTTGCTTATACTTTATAACCTACTCTATCTTGCTTCTTTCTTCTTTTTCTTTTTTTGCTCGTAGCCGAAAATCCTACTATAACTTTATGCAAGACACCACAATCAATAGAGAAAAAGGAATCTTTCTTATTAGATTTTCTCATTTGGGATATTTCTATTGTGATTTGTACATCATCCCATCATGGTTTATCTGATATATTGCAGAAATTCTCATTTATTATTGAATTGAGGTCCTATATAAATTAGAATAGAGAATATTTTTTTAGTATCAATTGAAGGGAAAAGGTTCTTAATGCATATACAAAAAAGTAATAGTGAAGGCTCAATCCCTATTGCTTATATTCGATGTAAAATTGATTCGAATGGAATTGTAGAATATATTGCCTCCGCAAATAAGGAAGCATCCTCATTAATGGGATATAATATTGAAGAACATCTTGATACACCAATACTAGACTTATATCCCCACTTCTCAAAACTCTTCCTTGGCATCCAATCTTTCTTCTTCCTTCTACACATACACTCCCTTTTACTAAAGAATTCTTTGCGACACATAGTGAAGAATACTACGCTGTTACTGTCTTGGAGTGTTCAGCTAAAGATGAAATTGTATTTCTTATAAAAAATATTTCATTTGAGAATTATCTTACTTCCATACATCGAGATATTACCAAAACGCAATTCGATATACTTATATTTCTTGATGATGAATTCATCATGCAAAAAATTATCACATCAAATGACAAAGAATATCTTATACGACCTCGTGATGAAATTATTGGCTACTCGATAAGAAATGTCTTCGGCAATGAATTTGCTTGTTTGATGGAAGAATTGGCACGCCTTTCCAAAAAGGATGGGCATAAAAAGTCCATGACATTTCATTTCCCAGAGATTTTCGGTTCTCGTCGTTTTAAGGTTGTGGCAGAATCAACTTCATTGAATAATAGATTTTCTTACTCATTAAGTTTTCATGATATTACCTCTGATATAGATATTTCTCATTCACTCTTTGATTCAATAAAGAGTGGTATCGTCGTTCATGATGATTATGGCATTATCCAATCAGCTAATAATAGAATCCTTGAGATGACTGGTTTTAATTATGACGATGTGGTGGGAAAACACATTACTTCTATTCTTTCTGAGTTTAATCAAGAATCTGATTATGAAACACTTTTATTAAATAATAACGAACAACTATGCAGAGTTAGTGTCTCATCAACTTCCATTGCTCCACATTGCAAAGAGCATAGAATAGTCACTGTTGTAAATAATATTACAACAGTGAGGACAGTAAATCGACTTATAAAGAGAAAAGCCATTTTTGCAGACATATTATTTGATCTAAGTAGAACAATTTTCACATCCAACCAGCTAAATTTTGATGCAATAGTTAACCACGCACTTAAAGTCCTTGGGGAATTCTCTGGAGCTGATAGAGCCTATATCTTCTTGTATCGGGAAGGCGAAACTATGGATAACACACATGAATGGTGTGCTGCAAACATATTTTCTGAAAAAGAGAATCTTCAACAACTCCCAAAAGATATTTTCCAAATTGGATCAACAAACTCGCAAAAGGGAAAGAAATATATGTTAATCAAACACATACCTTAAGTGATGAATGGATAGCTGAAAGAGAAATGTTGCTTGCTCAATCAGTAAAATCAGTGCTGGCTCACCCTATCATTGGACAAGAACATAATTTTGGTTTCATTGGATTTGATGCTGTTCAAAGTAGTATGAGTTGGAATAAAGATGAGAGAAATCTTCTTCGATTCTTTGCAAATACACTTGGGGAAGTACTTGTACGAAACAGTAATGAGAAAGAAATGAATATACTACGAGAGAAAACACATGCACTTATTCTTGAACGAGAACTCATGAATAACGAACTCAATTCATTTCTGGCTAAAATAAGTCATGAAATTCGAGACTCCGTAAATAGTATTATAGGTATTAGTTCAATGCTTTTTGATACAAAACTTGATTCCAATCAATTGCGGCTTGCTAATATTATTAAAAGTAGCAGTGATTTTCTCATCAACCTTATTAGAGATGTACTCGATCACTCCAAAATCAATCAATCTGCCATTACAGTACATAAAGATTCTTTTTCCCTTGCTAGGATAGTTGAACAAATCATTGAGTCGATTGAGCAAAGAGCTCTAGATAAAGGGCTCCGACTTGTATTTAATCATGATAAAATGATTCCTTCACCTGTTTTGAGTGATCCAATTAAAATAAGTCAAATAATAACCAACTTATTAAGTAATGCTATAAAATATAGTGATAAAGGTGAAATCGTTATTTCAACAAAATTAGAATCTTTTCTCTAAATGACGTAACAGTCTCAATCTCTGTTTCTGATTCTGGTTCAGGCATAAAAGAAGAACACTTAGAGAAAATATTTGACTCATTCTTTCAAGTGGAAGAAACAAGATTTCAGCAATATGAGTCTACAGGCATGGGCCTTCCTATTGTAAAATGGCTCACTGATGCAATGGGTGGTAGTATAGAAGTGAAAAGCACGTACAATGAAGGAAGTACCTTTACAGTTACGCTCCCTCTCCAAATTGAAGCAACATCTAATTCATCAAAATTTTTGGATGACTCGTTACAAAATACAATGGCTCTCATCGTAAATAAGAATACTAAAAGAGCAAAAGAGATTGCTTCTATCCTTAAAGGATTTAACATAGAGGCAGATATTATTTCGAGTATAGAAGAATTTCAAAAAATTCAAATTGCTAATGAAGAAGATAAAAATTCCTATACAATGTGTATAATAGATTACTCAATGATAAATCCTATCGTATACCAACAACTCGTTAATTGCAGAAAAGAGAGTACTTCTGATAATCATCTTATCTTCATTACCTCAGAAAAACCAATTTCCTCGTCCGTATTCTTACACAAAGATGAAGAGATTATTGATAGCTATTTTATATATCCTTTAGACCCGAACCTCCTTATAGATGAGATTCAATCAAAAATGAAAAATCTTAAGAAAAAGAAGAAAATTAACTTCAATGAATTAAAGATTCTTTCTCGATTAAAAGTCCTTGTTGTTGAAGATATTGAAATCAATCAAGAAATCATGCTTTATCAACTTGGACAAGTTGGAATTCAGTGTGAAGCTGTGAGTAATGGGCACGCAGCAATCGAAAAAAATAAAACAATCATCATTTGATGTGATTCTTCTTGATATTAGAATGCCTGGAATTGATGGCTATGAGACTACACGACTGATTAGAGCACTTCCTGAAATAGAACAAAATAATGTTCCAATTGTCGCTATGACAGGAAATGTTAGCATGAGTGAAAGAGAGAAGTGCTTAATCGCTGGAATGGATGATTATCTATCGAAACCTATAATAGCTGAGGATTTGTATGGAACATTACTGCAGTTCCTCCCTATTGAAATCGTTCTTCCTCAGAAAGAGAATAGATATAAAATCAAATTCGAATAATCCTAATAAATCCCCTCTCAAAGGAATTGATATAGATACAGCATTTAATCTCCTAGACAACGATAAGGAATTATTTACCCATTTACTTAATCAATTTTATGAAGAATATCATGATTTCACCGACATATATAACAATACAGCAAACGATAATAATCAGCGTACCCATTTTATTCATTCCATTAAAAGTATCTCAGCAAATTTAGGTGCAACAAAGTTATCACAACTCGCAGCAACCTTAGAAAAACTGGTTTCAGAAGTATCCTACGAAGATTATGCTCTGGCCCAACATGAATTTCTGAATGAATTCTCTCTTGTAATTGATTCTATAAAACATTCTGAATATTTTGAGAAACCAAAACAAAGAGAACAGATAGATTTCATTTCGCTCTCTATACAAGAAATAATCTCGCTTCTAAATGTGTTGAAAAATAGGTTACACGGTGGAAGGAACAAAGAGATTAATGAATCAATGGAAATGCTACTCTCTATATCATTCGAAGGACTTGCGAGAGAGAAAATAGCAACATTACAAAACTTCATTCGACTTTATAATTACAATAAAGCAATACTTCAGGTAGATGAAATAATTCATCTACTATCTCAACAAGGACGTTGATATTATGGACACGATATTAATTATAGAAGATTCCCCTTTCCATATCGACTTACTTGTGGCTTCTTTAGAGAATGATTACAACCTTCTTATAGCAATTGATGCAGAAAAAGCTCTAGATATCTTAGAAAGCGAGATCCCTAATTTGATTATACTTGATACTATCCTACCAGAAATGAATGGTTTTCAATTATTGGCTTTGCTACAAGAAACAAAACAACTTAAAGAAATACCAGTAATCTTAGCGACAGGAGTCGAGCAAATAGAAGATCAATTGAGAGGAATAAACATTGGTGCTGTAGATTACATCACCAAACCATTCAACAAAGATCTCATTAAGATAAGAGTTGCGTTACAATTAGAACTTAATAACCATAAAAAACATCTTAAAGCCCTCATAGAGGCTCGAACAAAAAGAAGTTGAACATACAAGAGATACTGTTATTCATGCCCTAGCCTACCTAGCTGAATCAAGAGATAGAACAAGAAATACTCATATCTGTAATACAAAAACATATTCTTACATACTTGCAAATGAAATAGCACATAGACATCCAGAGTTACTCGATCAATCAGAAGTTGCTCTTTTAGCTCAAGCATCCGCTCTCCATGATATCGGTAAAATCGCTATTTCTGATACTATTTTATTAAAAGAGACGCCGTTGACTATTGAAGAGATGAATGAAATAAAAAAACATCCTATTTTTGGAGCTGAATCAATTAAAAAGACAATGGAAATTATGGGAACAAATACTTTTTTAGAAAAAGCTTATGAGATTGCCCTTTGCCATCATGAAAAATATGATGGTACTGGGTATCCAAACAATCTTAAGGGAAAAGATATTCCTATTAGTGCTGCGATTGTTTCAATAGTTGATGTATACGATGCTCTAGTTTCACCAAGCATCTATAAAAAAGCGGTTACTCATGAAAAAGCAATCGAGATAATCTCAATGGGAGATGGTCGAACACAACCAGAACATTTCTATCCCGAAATACTTGAATGTTTTTTACGAGTGAGTCCCCAATTTAAAGACATGTCGAAAGATCAATTTAAATAGTATTGATAAAATTACGGTTGTACTCTTCGTGACAACATCACATTACTTATATCTCTTTTACTATAGAATCCTCTTTAACTTGAATTATAAGGATACAGACATATATGGGCTTAAGAGATTTCTTTAAACTAACCAAACATGATGTGATAAAAGAACCAAGAAAATTAGTGGTAAAAAAGCAAAGGTGTCCACAAAATCATACTTGTCCAGCACAATATTCATGTCCAGTTGGGGCAATCACACAAGTAGGATATGCTGCTCCTATAATTAACTATAATAAATGCATAGGGTGTGGTAAATGTACAAGGTATTGTTTCCCTAGAGCTCTTATAATGGAAAAAATATGAGAAAATCAATACATAGCAAAAGAATTGGATTGCTCCCTCATCTCTATATATTCACTCTACTGTTTTTCTTATTGCCTTTTATACATATATCTCTATCAATGCTAGCTATATTGTGCATGACAGTTCCCTTTCTCATTCGTTTTTATTACAAAGAAAACTTATGGTGTCGCCATTATTGTCCGCGAGCTTCTTTGACTTCTCTTATAGGAAGAAAACGGGGAAATTATAAAAAGACTCCCTCTATATTTTCAGATGGATATCTGAAAAAGATGATTCTCATCTATTTCATATTAAACTTAATCTTCATTACTGGAAGTACAATTCAAGTCTCATTAGGGAATATGGTCGCTATGCCTTATATCAGGTTATTTATTGCTATTCCCTTATTCCCTATATATCAACTTCTCGATATCTCATTAAGTCAATGGGCATTACATCTATCATATAGACTCTATTCTATGATGCTTAGTAGTACCATTTTAGGTATCGCGTTTGGACTGTTATATAGGGGAAGAGCATGGTGTGCTGTGTGCCCAGTGGGAACTGTCTTGAAGAAGATTCCCACTGAAACAAAAAAAGTAATTTATAAAGCTAGACGAAAGATTTTTTCAACATCAGTACTATTAAGAGTAACGAAGTTACCAACACTACTGCGTCCTATCATAGCGTTATCACTCATCTCTTTTATCCGATCAGGGCCAATGCCCGCATCCCCTAGATGAACAGGAAGGCCTATAGAACGATAGAAATCTTCAAGACGCATGATTGCAGATTCTACAATTGCATCCTTATCGTCAAATGTAATTGAGATGTCCCATACACGAACTGCGTACTGAACGAATCTATCAATATTATGAGTATATACATATCGCATCCAAGCAGGAAATACTATTGCTAAACCAGCTCCATGAGCAATATCGTACATCCCTGACAGTTCATGTTCAATGTCATGAGAGGCCCAGTCTCCAACTCTTCCTCTATCAAGAAGATTATTATGTGCTATTGTTCCTGTCCACATCAATTCACTACGATAGCGGTAATCTGTTGGGCTCTTTAATGCTTAAAGGAGCATAACTAATAATGTTTCTCATTGCACTCTCTACAATCTATCAGAGAGATCATTATGAATTTCATTAGTAAAATATCGCTCTTGTAGGTGAGCTAAAATATCAGCAGCGCCACATGCAGTTTGGTAATCAGGAAGAGAATAATTTGTTTCTGGATCCATAATAGCAAACGTTGGAATTATCGCTTCACTATTCACAGCTCTTTTTTAGATTATTTTTGTCATTAGTAATAACAGTTCCAGTTGAACTTTCACTTCCTGCAGCAGGAATGGTAAGGATAACACCTACTTTTAAAGCTTCGGTGACTTCACAATCGCCTTTCATATAATAATCATCCCACACATCACTTTCTGTTAACAAAGCTCCAAATGCAATTGCTTTTGCTGAGTCAATAACAGAACCTCCACCAACAGCAAGAATGAAATCAATATTCTCATTCTTACATATATCTATTCCTTCTCTCACTAAAGAGAGTCTTGGATTAGGGACTACTCCAGGAAGTTCAACAACATCAATACCAGCTTCTGTTAAAGAAGCAATCACTTTATTGTAGACTCCATTCTTTTTTATTGAACCTCCACCGTAATGCAACAACACCTTTTTGCATGTTGAGAAACTTCTTTGCCAACTTTTGATATAGAATCTTTTCCAAAAATAATTCTTGTTGGATTGTAATAACTAAAATTTAACATAATAATACTCCTGATATTGTCTTTATTGAAGGAATCGAGTAAGGGTATCAACAACCAATTGATGGTCATCTTCTTGGGCTAATCCAGAGATACACATTGTTCCAATAATTCCTGTATTCTTTAATATAATTGGAAATGATCCACCATGAAAAGCATATTCTTGTTCACTAATCATATGGCGTTCTTCCATACTTTTACCTTCAAGAGCTAATTTTCTTCCCAAGAAATATGAACTATGACCAAATCTTTTAACACTCTTATTTTTTCTCATAATCCACATCTCATTATCGAGTGAGGCTCCATTGGATGAGTAGTGAAATAGACATCTATTCCCTACACTTATATCGACAGCTATGGGAAGATTCTGCGCTTGCGAATAATCAACAACATAAGATCCTATCTTATATGCAAGATTTGAATCAAAGGAAGTAAACTGGATGGTCTGTTCTAATTGTTCAAGTTTGATTAATAATTCTTGTGAATTCATTTGTACATCTCCAATACTTAACAATACCATATAAAAGAAAAGGTTCAAAGAGGGCAAAAAGCAGCAGAAAGTTATTAAATCACCCGTAAAGGTGATGTATTTCATCACATTGATTGATAGCGGAAATAGAATTTCATCACTATCTTTAGTGTGATGAAAACAAAAAGAATGCTACTTATTAGAGACTTATTAGTTACTCTCATTGCTTTATCTCTGTCAATCATTTCCATTTCTATGATTTCAAAACTTAGTGTCGACAGCTCTACAGAAGCTTTTATTCCAAGTCAGTCTGAAGTAGTAAAAATAAATGAAACAATAGAAAAAGAATTTGGATCTCTTGATGCATTAGTACTCACAGTACGTAATGAAAATGGGTCTATCATAAACGCAAAAAGCCTTACATTAGTAGAAACACTTACCAACAAGTTTGAGACTCTTGAAGGTGTAAGTTCAGTATTAAGCATTACGAATTTGGATCATATTGGCTCAGATGATTTTGGAATGAAAGTTGTTCCTCTGTTTAGCGGAACAACAGAGAATGCTCTGAATGAAATGAAAGAGAGATTAGAGAGCTGGGAGGAGATTTATGAAAACTCTCTTATCTCAGAGAATCAGAAGATGACTTCTATTGTTGTGACAATGGATAATAATCTCAACTCAGATGACCAAAAAAAGCTTATGGATTCAATTAACCAACTAAGTGCTGAAAGTGGGCACAATGGTGAAACCTTCTCGCTCATTGGACTTCCAGTTGTAAAACAACAAATAAATACATCGCTTGTTAGTGATATGACTATACTAGCTCCTATAGTGGGATTTCTCATCATTCTCGTCCTTGCATTCTCTTTCAAAAAGATTGCTGGGGTACTGCTTCCCCTAATAACTCTTTTCTTTAGCGCCTCTATTGTTGTAGCTTTAATGATTATATTTGATATCACATTCACAATGGCAACGATGCTTGTTCCTGTTCTTTTGCTCATAGTTGCAAGCGCATATGCAATACATGTAATGAGTCATTTTTATGAAGAGTTATTAGTAACAGATGGACCACTCTCCTTCGATGAAGTTTCATCCATTATTTCCTCTGTCATTAAGAAAAATAGGATGCCAATAATTTTAGCAGGAATTACCACTGCTGCCGGCTTTATTGCTCAACTAACATCTCCCCTCTCTCCTTTTAGAATGTTTGGCCTTCTTAGCGCTTTTGGAGTGGTAGTATCACAATTTGCTTCTCTTTTTCTCCTTCCATCTCTATTACGATTAACCTATCGTAATGGAATAAAGAAAGAGGCAATCATAGCCTGGAAGAAAAAAGAAGAGAAAGGATCAAAACATATACTTTCACATGCCATCTCACACATAGTAATGTACCATAAGAAAACCTTTATCGTTATCTCACTAATTCTGGCAATTTTCACCATTACTATAATACCCAATATAGAAAGCGGAACTAATATGCTAAATTTCTTTAAAAAAGAATAGCAAGATTGTACAAGATACAACTCGTTACAATGAAGAAATGGGAGGAAGTGGTGTCATACATGTCATGATTACACGAGAAAATGGGGAGAGAATCTTGCACCCTTCTTTTTTACAAAAACTTGAAATATTTGAGATGGAGCTAAGCAATATCCTCAAGTAGGAAAGGTTCAAACAATTATTCCTTATATAAAAAGAATGAACTACATGATGAATAAACAAACCATTCCTTATCAAAAGAGTACCCAACAAGATGTTTCATTCGATTTCTTTAGTGATTCATTTGGCTTTGATCAGTCAGCAGTTGAAGAAGAATTAACAATAGAACAAGAAACACCTTCTTTTGATATTGAAACATTCAGAGAGATTCCAAGTGATCCCCTAAAGTATGGACTTGAGAGTGAAGAAGATCTTACGAACCTTATCTCTCAGTATTTAGTACTCTATTCAGGGAATCTAGATATGCTCATTAACGATACCCTTGAACCTGATAAAACCAATATTACTATCATGGTAAAAGATACAAGTGTACAAAGTCTTACTGAGCTTACTGATTTCATACAAGCCTATTGGAATAACTCAACTGAATATCACATAGCTATTGGAGGAGGAGAGGCTATTAGCTTAGCACTCACAAAACTTGTCACAAAGAGCCAAATATACTCTCTTATAGCATCTTTGCTCATTGTGTTTGTTCTCCTAGCTCTACTGTTCAAGAGTATCAAGATCGGTTTCATTGGACTCATTCCTGTTGCTTTTGCACTCATGGGAATATTCGCTTCAATGTCCTTATTATCTATCCCACTCGATATTATCACCTCTCTTTTAGCAGCCCTTGCTATCGGTATAGGAGTTGACTATGCAATTCACTATATTTCAGCATATAAGAGAATTGAAAGAACTAATGGAGAAAAAACTTTTTATCTTGCAATTATGAATACTACAGGTAGAGCAATTATGATTAATATGATTTCAGTCACCCTTGGTTTTGCTGGCCTTACATTTAGTCGCTTTATCCCATACAGCAAATGGGAATTCTGTTTTGTATATCGATGTTCTTTGCAGGAATATCGAGTATTACAATCTTACCAATCGCACTTAGTCTATTAGACACTCACAATAAAAAAGAAGGAAAATACATGAAAACACATAAATTATTATCAAGGCTTTTAATCACACTATTTTTTCTCTCTATTTCAGTACAGTCAATAATTGCTGAAGTAGATGCAATCGAAATAATGGAAAAAGTAGCATCTGTTCAGCAACACGATAGCGCAGCATTGGACATTCGACTTACCCTTATTGAAACAAATGGTGAAACCAGAGAAAGAAGAATTCAAACACTTACAAGAACAATCAATGGAAAGACTGAGAGTATCACCCTATTTTTGTCCCCCGCTAGTGTCAAACAAACAAGGTTTCTCACCTTAGAGAAAGATGGACAAGATGAACAATGGATATATCTGCCTGCCCTCAAGCAGAGTAAAAGGATCTCAAGCCAAGAGCAATCAGGATCCTTCATGGGGAGTGACTTCTCTTATGCAGATATGAGTGCTACAACTTTTTCTCAAGATGAAGCAACTCATAATTATATCAGTACTGACATTATCAATAATAGAAACGTCTATGTTATTGAGTCTATTCCTTATGATAACTCTACATATGGGAAGAGTAAAGTTTGGGTCGACACAGAAAGCTTTCTTCCAATGAAAGTAGAACTATATGATACAGATGCATCTACTCTACTCAAACAACTTGAGACGAAGATAATAGAACAAATTAATGGCGAATGGGTTGCTTCGAATATGGAAATGACCACCGTATCAACTGGACATAAGACTAGAATTGAAATCCTACAAGCAAAATATGATATTCCCATTCCAAGTGGGTACTTTACCCTTAAATTTTTACAAACAGGGAGGATGTAATGAAAAACTTATAACGATAATAGTATTATGTCTATTTTTATTAATTCCACTTTGCGGCAAGTGATGGATTTGATCTTTTTTTGACGATACTGAAGTACAAGCAGAAGAAATCGCCACTTCTTCATTTGATGTATCAGGGAAGATTTCCACTGGACTAGATATCTTCATACTTCCTAATAATCTATTAAAAAGTGAAATGGATCCATTTGCAAATCTTCACCTAAAGCTTAATTATAATCACTCTTCTTTAGGAGGGAGTGCAGAACTATTTCTACCCGCTTTAAGTACGATGCCATCTACTTTTAAAGAAATAGTCAAAGAATTATCTCTCTCATATTTCATCCCTCAAGGAAAGATTCAAGCCGGGTACTTTATTCACAGATGGGGAATAGTTGATACTGCTAGAGTCGTTGATGTAATTAATGCTAATGATTACAGGAAGGGATTAAGTATGGACCAACGGGAAATGAAAATAAGTGAACCAATGATTCTTGCACAATTCTATATTAGTCGAGCACAGCTCGAATTTATCTATAAACCACTATTTACCCCAATTCAAATGGCAACAAATAGCATATGGGATACATCCCCAGATATGAGTGGTCTTCTAGATGTTAGTGGAACTGATTTCCTCCCTCCCCCTAAGACAAATACCTTAGACTATGGCTCCTTTGGCACTCGTTATTCAGTTTCTCTAGGGTCTATTGATGCCGCTGTCATGTATTACAGAGGATATTATGAGAGACCTGGAACTCGATATGATATAACACCAGCACCAACCCCTCCATATGTTGTGAATTCTTTAGAAACAATCTATACCATGATGAACATGATTGGTACTGAGCTAAACTATCTTATAGGTCCTTTCACATTTTCCACTGAAGGTGCATTCTATGTGAGCGAAGATACAAGTGGAACAGACCCTAGCCTTTACAATAGCAAATTTAGTTATACTGGATCAGTAAATTATATGATACCAAGCACTACAGCCTATCTCACAGCAAGTTATAATGGAACAAGTATCTTAAAGTATGATGATTCTAATTTCTTGGATGTCGATGCTGTTACTGGAAGGCAAGATCACAATATTATATTAGGGGTTCATATTCCTTTTATAAAAGAGAGGCTTGTAGTAGAAGCTGGATTCACATATCAGATTCCAACAAAAGGATATGCACTATTATCAAAAATTGATTACACCCTTAATGATGATATTACTTTAGGTGTGAAAGGAAGTCTTTTTGGAACCTTTGATGATACTACATTTAGTCTATACAATAGCTGGGATAGTAATGATTCACTTTCATTCTCACTGACCTACCAATACTAATAGAAGGTTCCTATGATGAAGAAAACAGCATTATGTTTATTCATCTTGTTTTTCACAATATATAGCGTATGTGCTATAGAAGAGAGAAATATTGTAGGATTCTGGAAAACTGTTGATAATAAACATCATTTTACGACCAGCATTATTGTGACCTATATGCACCAAAATAAACTTTATGGAAGAGTCATAGTCTCTTTTGATGAGGAAAATGGAGAATTCATTGAAAGTTATATGAATCCTTCCCAGATAGCACATAAAGTAGAGGGACAACCTCTACTCCTTGATCTAGATATCTTCTATGGTCTCTCCTTTGATGGAGAAACATATACTAAAGGAAGAATACTTGATCCTCGAAGTGGAAAAACATATAAAGGCGAAGCATGGACTACCCCAGAGGGACTGGTATTGCGTGGAAAGGTGGGTCCTTTTGGAATGAATACTCTCTTTTAGTAGCTGGAGAACAAGATTTCCCACACTTTGTTGAGATTCCCAATTATTCTCAATTCTCTCCGTATACTCCATAATAACAATCTAGGTGAACTTTTCTCTTTATGCTACAATAAAAAAATACTTTCATACAAAGGAGAGAGGAAGTGTTTATCATTGCCGATGTGCTACTATTTTTTACAACTTCTCTTGTATTATCAATCACAGCATTATGTGTTCTCACTTACCTGAGAGCGAGAGATCATTACTCTTTAGAATTCCTCACCATTCTCACTCCTCTCTCTCTACAGATGCTTCTTACCCAGTTTGTGACCTATATTCATCGCCTATTCCCGGACCTGCTCATAACAAATACGAACTATAAATTATTTGCTATGTGGGTTACAGGCGCTTCCATAATATTTACAACTCTACTGTTATACACAGCAGCTCGCTATCTTATTCGACTTCTTCCCACTAAAGAGAGTCAGACTCGCATTGCTTTAATAATCATGCGAATTGTAGTGGCTTTATTCTTTGTTGGAAGTATTGTCTCTATTGCATGTGCTAGTAATCTAGAAATTATAAAAGCTATGAATATTACATTCTCTTATCACTTTTTTGCTGGAAGTTATGTCATGGTAATACTAGGTTTAAGCGCCCTCTATTACAGAAGATTCGCTAAAGGGTGGAAACAAGAAAACTTATTATCTGGAATAGTGGCAACCTTCATCCCCCTCTTGTTCACCTTTCCAATAGATCTTATCTTTTTCAGAGACCAGACTTTTAAGATTGCTTATTTGAGCTATTCTATTTTTGTTGTGTACCTCTATTTCTTTATTGCTCGGAGATATTTTCAAGAATATGAACACCCAGTTGAAGAGAAAGTGGTAGATAATACATATCTACAAACAATGGGAATTAGTGCAAGAGAAAAAGAAATTTTGCTGTTGCTGGTAAAAGGGAATACTTCACATGAAATAGCAGCCCAGCTATACATATCACATAATACTGTCAAAACTCATATCAAGCATATTTACGAGAAATTACACGTATCAACACGAGTACAACTCTTTTCACTACTATCAGAGCATAAAGAGCCTTAACTAAGGACCTGAATGACCATCTGCAATGTCTTGAATACTCACATTAATAATTTGTCTTTTTCCACCAAACTCGAAAGCTACATGCACTCTTTTATGGTGACGATCGACTTTAACAATTTCCCCTTTCATATCAAAAAGAGGGCCATCAATAATTTTCACAAGCCTCCCTTCTTCAAATTTGACAGTACTAGGAGCAATAGTTCCTTGATGATTATATACCCATGTAGCATATTCTTCATTTGGTCCTTTTAAAGACAGAGAAAGATCAGGGTTCCTTAATATTTTATAGGCATTACGTTCTTGTTTTATGAGAAATAAAGGGAAGGGAACTTCATCTTCAAGATAAAGGAACACGTAACCTGGAATGAGTGGTTGTTTTACTTTGGTCCACTTGCCCTGCTTCTTTTGTTGCATAATACGAATAGGAAAGAAGACTTCTATTTCTTCGTTAAGAATTTCCTTTACACTTTTTTTTATAGTAAAGACAAGTTGCTCTTCTGATCCAGTCTTGCAATAAAGACAATAACTTTTCATTAACTATCCTACTATGTGGCGTCCAGGGCGAGTAAACTCTGGAACAAATTCTTGAAGTTTTTTAACAATTTCTTGTGGAGTTAATCCATGTATACTTTGATAAAATTGTATAAATGTTTCTTCATCAATTATTCCATTTACTTTTGCTTTATATACTTTAGGATTCCCGGTAGGAATTGTATTTATCAAGATCGCTAAGCTTTTCTTCATATAATTTCTCACCAGGACGTAACCCAGAAATGATTACCTCACTTCTTCCATCGCCAAAATATTTGACGAGTTTTTGAGCAAAATCGTAGATATTTACAGGATCTCCCATTTCTAACACCATTACCTCACCACCACTAGCCAGAGCCCCTGCTTGGAAGACGAGAGAAACAGCTTCAGCAATAGTCATAAAATAACGAATAATATTCTTATCAGTAACTGTAATGGGGAGCCCATTATTCATTTGTTCTAAAAAGAGTGGTAACATAGACCCTCTGCTTCCTAATACATTACCAAAGCGAACAGCGACAATTTGAGTCTGAGACGTGTTAAGCATTCTTGCTATTTGTTCACTCACTCGCTTTGTTGCTCCCATCACATTAGTGGGATTCACAGCTTTGTCTGTTGATATAACAATACACTTATCAACTTTATTCAGAACAGCACTCTTAAGGACATTATAGGTTCCCATGATATTCGTCTTAACGGCTTCTTCAGGATAATACTCCATCATTGGAACATGTTTGAGAGCAGCTGCATGAAACACAATCTCTGGTTGAAGTGAATTAAACATCAATTCAACTTTATCTTTGTCTCTTACATCACAGACAATAGGAAGGATTTTATCACTAAATTCTGTCTTGTAATTATGAAGTCGAAGAGAGAGATCATGAAGCTCTGTTTCATCTATATCAAGAAGCCATAATTTTTCTGGGTCATACTCTAATAACTGCCGACAAATCTCACTTCCGATAGACCCACCAGCTCCAGTAACAAGAATCCTTTTCCCACTTACCATCTGCTTAACAGGTTCTCTATCAAGAGTAACGGGAGATCTTCCTATTAAGTCTTCAAAGTTAATAGATCTAATATCTGCAACATTTTTCTTTTTAGTTTCCATCTCAAAAAGAGAAGGTATTATCTTAACATCAACTCCAAATCGCTCTGCAATATCAAGGGCCTCTTTCATTTTTCTTCCCGATAAATTAGTAATCCCTATTATAAGCACTTGGATATCGAGTACTCTAAACATATCTGGCATCTGGTCTATATCGCCAAGAACTCGAATCCCATTAATCATTGCACCTTTCTTTATGGGATTATCGTCTATAAATCCAACTATAGAGTATTGAAGTCTATTTCTAAAATGTTGTCGCACAAGTTGCATTCCAATCTCTCCAGCACCATAGATAAGAGCTTTGGGAGCAGATGAAGCCGATAAAGATTTAATACGATATGTTTGCGCTATTCGATATATCACACGATAACCCAATAGCAAAAGAAGTGAATAAGAGACATAAGGAATTTGTAATCTAAATATCTGAGAAAAATCTTTACTAAGAATAAGTAGTACAACTGTTGAAATAATATTAGAACAAAGAATTGCCACTCCACCACGTAATACGAGCTCTAAAGAACTATCAACAATTCTGATTGAATAGACTTTAAAAAGAAGAAGGATAAAAAGATGAAAAATTATACCAAATATGAAAAGAGAATGGACAATTTCAAGTGAATCATAAGAGGTAGAAAGAGTAAAAAGGGTGAGTAAAAAACTTAAAAAAAAGCAAAGATGCGTCAACAAGTACTAAAAATATTTTTCTCACTATTCGCTCTATCTTATATTTCATTTCTACCACCTAAATCAATCTGTAGATACATCATACGAAACCGATTCTCTAATATTTATCATAAAACGCATGAAATTGATACAAAATGACTTTGAAACTTAAACAAAATGACATAAAGTATCGTTACGATAACCACGTAAAATTATTAAACATTGTATAAAAGATTAGTACCATATGAAGTATTTTTATGTGTAAACATTCTATCAAAAACATCAAAGAGAAATCAAATGAACAATCTAATATGAAATAATTTTATATTGAGGAGAGTATTTATCTACTATCCTCAAGAGTACTTACTTAGGTACGTGGTATTATGTTGGTTATCTAAGATTATATTCTTCAAGTGCAACTTTTAAACACCCCATGGCATTTCTTAGATCCTCTACATTAAGAACATAAGCTATTCTCACTTCATCTTTACCTAAAGTCTCATCTACATAAAACCCATTTGCAGGAGCAAGCATCAGTGTTTCGTTACGATAACTGAAATCCTTAAGTAAAAATAGACAAAAGTCTTCAGCATCAAGAACTGGTAGTTTTGCAATAAGATAAAAAGCTCCTTTAGGAATACTGCAATCTACTCCAGGAATTTTATGTAACTCAGATACTAAAAAATCTCTCCTTTTTTGGTACTCTTTCTGTACCTCGACAAGATAGTCGATTGGAGTTTGTAGGGCAGCAAGAGCAGCCGTTTGTTCAATATCAGGGGGGCATAATCTTGCTTGAGCTAGTTTTGTAGCACCATTAATTACATCTTTGTTCTTTGTAACGAGAGCTCCTATACGAGCACCACACATACTGTAGCGTTTAGAGAAAGAGTCAACAACAATGACTCGATCAGAATACTCTGTAAATGTAAGGGCACTGACAAATTGATGTCCATCGTAGCAAAATTCTCTATACACTTCATCCACGATGAGGAAAATATCTTTTCTTTCAACTAGTTCAAGTAATTGCTTTAATTCTTGTTCACTATAATATATCCAGTTGGATTATTCGGACTACAAAGCATTATGGCTTTTGTGCGTTCGTGAATCTTTTTTTCAAATTCGCTTATATCCGGTAAACTAAAGCCTTCCGCAAATCGGCTCGTCACGCTTTGTAATATAACTCCAGCTCCTTTTGCAAAAGAGCCTACATTTGTGTAATATGGTTCTGGAACAATGACTTCATCACCAGGGTCACAGATGGTCATGAGAACAAATTGAATTGCCTCACTTCCCCCTGTTGTAATCATTATATTATCATAATTTACATCTATGTTGTATTGAGAATAATACTTTGGAAGAGCTTCTCTAAGATCTTGGTCCCCTTCTGACTGTCCATAGGCAATGATTTCATGATTATATCCTCTGATAGCATCAAGAACTTGTGGTGGTGTCTTGATATCCGGTTGCCCAATATTTAGATGATATACATGAATTCCTTTTTTCCTTGCTTGATCAGCAAAAGGAACTAATCTCCTGATAGGAGAAGCTTGAAAACTTGATATTCTATTTGATAAATCCATACAATACTCCTTTGTGTTGGTAAAATTACCCCCTCTGCTTAATTGTGTAGAAAGAGTATGGGGCCTTTTGACCAGCCGAGAAGAGAAGAAGATCCGATAATTAATCTCGGTATACTTCTCTGCTCCCGGCAATGGAGCTTGCGGATTGGCTTGGCTCATATCAACTAATCGGTGGATGAATTGACGGTTATCTAGGAGAGGGCTTAGAGGTCTACCATGATGTAATCGACTTATTACCCTTGCAAATAATTCTGTTACGTCTGCTTGAACAAACCATTCTTTACTTGTGAGCCCTTTATCATGGAACACAGCATTTGTTCCTACAACTCGATAGAAAACACCTTCTTGATATGCTTGATCGAATGCATCTCGTGCTGTTCCATTAAAGAATGGGAGTGATACTAGACAGATAATCTTTTTAGCACCAAGATTTTTTAGTTCTTTCATCGCAATCAATAACGTACCACCAGTCCCAATCATATCATCCGCTATAAGTACTGTTTTGTTTTTTACATCACCGAGTAAACTTATAGACCTAATATTACTACTCTTTGCATCTTTTGATACAACAGAATAATCTCTCTCTTTATATAAGACAGCAAGGGGACGATGAAGAGCTTCTGCGTAGAATTTGTTTCGTTGAACAGCACCTGTATCTGGAGATACTACAACAAGGTCTGGATCGCTAAAATCAATTATCTTGTGGAGTTTGATGAGTGCTTGATAAGAAGCATGTAGGTTTTCAAGGTGAGTTTGATTAAAACAGTTTTCAATCTCTCTACTGTGGATATCAAGAGTAATAATTCTTTCAACTCCGATATTCTCACACATTCTTCCAAACATTGCAGCTGTAAGAGATTCTCTTGATCCTTTTTTATGTTGTCTTGAATAGGGGTACGTAGGAAGAACAAGGGTAACACTTTCCACACCACTATTTTTAAGAGCACTGATTGTGGTAAACATGAACATCAGGTGATCATTAATACTTAAGGTAGTCCCCTCTTCTCTATCCCATAACTTAACAGGATAACTATTAGAAAGGTCATAAATAAAAAATACCCGTAACCCTCTGACAGCCTGTAAAATCTCAGATTTTACTTCACCGTTGGCAAACTGGGTATATCTAACAGGTATATCGAAGTCTGGACATGTATATGCTTTTGGCTTTTTCCCTCTTGGAATCTTTTTGCTTATCAAGTCATCATTAAGGGTAACAAGATCTAATAATTCTTCTGGAGTCATATCATGACGTTTCACTAAAGAAGCGCTAAGCTTCTGATAACGATCAAGATATAGCCTTCTTAAGTGTCTAACTACTTTGCCTGCAAAGTATTCAGAACCAGGGCCTGCGATAATTCCCAATTTATGTGGCTTGACAATGCTCATAAGCGCTACTTTACACAATTATTTTATGATAATTCAACACTGAACATGTTCTATTTTTCGTACGTTTTTCTAATAGTGATAAAAGAAAGAAGGAAAAAGAGATATTTGGTGCATATTTACAAGAATTATCTCTATTATTTGTAATTATTAGGTAATATAATTGTCCTAGTATGTAGTTACAGTAAAAATATGAATAAATAAAATTATTCTTATTTTGCACCCTATAAACATAATGGGAGGCTATTATGAAAAAATTTACAATATTACTGATTGCTCTACTTCTTATCTTTACCACTACAATAACAGCTCGGGCAAATGAGAACATAGCTGTTGGTGGACAACTGGGCTTTCTTTCATCCGGTGTAGTAGTCGACGTTCCACTCGGTTCTCTTGCTTTACAGGCTGGGTTAAACTATCCACTTGGATTGAGATACATTAATGAAGTTACTGGAGATAGCGAAGAGTTTAATGAATTACTTGGTGCTTTCTTTGTTGTAAGTGCCGATATCACCTATCCTATTTCTCTTGGAACTAACTTTGATCTAAAAATTGGTGTGAGTGCCCTTGGGTTCACAGACTTTCAAGAAGGAGTCTTGGGAGCAGCTGGTGTTGCCATAAAAGGAGAATATTGGTTAGAAGAAAAAGATGTGGGACTATTTGTTAATCTTAATGCTCCTGTCGTCTTGTTTGCCATGGCATCAGGGAATATTGACACAATTACTCATCCACTACTTCCTCTCATTGGTCTTGTATCAAGTACCGCTGGAGTGTTGTGGCGCCTATAGAACTAAAGAGATCTCTGAATTACATAGGGAGGTATAGGCATCAGATAGTGTATCTAATTGTTGCAATACCTCCTTATCTTTCTCTCTTAATTCATTTTTATACCTAGAAGATTCAAGTTTCCACTTGACCCAATCATTGTTCTATTTTTTATTGTTTCTATCGGGTCATATGAAGCAACACTCTCTAAATTCATCCCAACTTCCTTATACACTTCTCTAAAAGGTCTCCCTTCACTTATTCGTGTAAGGACTTCGTCTGTTGCATATAGTTCACTCTTACATCCATTTATAAGAGCTTGTTCATTGACACTCGTTCCCTTAATCATGTGTTGCATAATTTTAACAAGCAAAAGAGTAGATTTCGCCCCTTTGATAAATGGTTCTTTCGTGTCTTGGAAATCACGATTATATCCACTAGGGAGGCTCCTGATGATTGACTTTACTTGTAATGCATATCCACTGATAAGGGCAGAACGAGATCTGGTAAGCTCTAACCCATCAGGATTTTTCTTTTGAGGCATGATACTGCTTCCTGTACACAATTTTGAATCAATTGAAAAATACCCAAACTCAGGAAGGGTAAAGAGGAGCAAATCTTGAGCAATTTTACTCAATGTTATTCCAATATAATCACAACTATCGAGAATCATAGCTTCAAATAGCCCTCTCGAATTATTTGCATACAATACATTATGCTGTGGTTTCTCGAACAGTAATAACGATGCTGTATATTTACGGTCTATCGCCAAATTTGTTCCATAACTAGCAGCAGAACCTAAAGGACTTTGATTTAGTAGATCTTTTAACGATAAAAGATGAGTTGCTTGATCCATGAGCTGCTCTGCAAAAGAAGATGCCCAAAGACCAACAGAAGAAGGCATGGCAAGTTGCATATGTGTTCTTCCTGGCATTGGGGTAAACTCATGAGCAATAGAACATGAAATTAGCTCATCTGCGAGTTTTATTATATCCTGTGTTAGGGTTATGATAAACTCTCTCATCCAAAGTCTTAAAGCTGTCTGAACCTGATCATTTCTACTTCTACCAGTATGAATCTTTTTCCCAGCATCACCAATTAAATCAGTAAGGCGCCCTTCAATCGCAGTGTGGCAATCTTCATCCTCTCTATGTATGACAAAAGATTTCTCTTGGTGTTCCTTTAAGATAATATAGAGACCTTTCTTCACGTTCTCCAACTCTTCTTCTGATAAAATACCAATCTTTGAAAGTCCATAAGCATGAGCAAGAGAACCAAGAATATCACTTTTCACTAATTCGTAATCAACTTTAAAATCATTTTGAACAGTAAACTCTTCCATTAAAGAATCGAGGGTCACCTCTTTTTGCCATAACTTTCCCATTTCAACATCTCCTGTATATATCATATATGAGTGTATCGATTGGACGTATATGGGTCAATCAATTAGAGACAAAAGAACGTATTGAAAGTAAGAGGAAATTAAGATGGGGAAAAAAATAGTAATTATTGGATGGTGCATAGTATTACTCATAGGATGCTCAGATGAAATAGACACACCCATTCTTAATTACTTTAGTGGCAAAGATAGAGAAAGTCCTGTTCTCATTGAAATATCCGCAAAAAACTCAACAACAATTGAATTCATATTTGATGAATTTTTATATAAACCGCGTATTGTACTCAAGGATAGATTTAAAGAAAGTACGTGTTCAGTCTATGAAAACAGGCTTACACTCACCCTTTCACACTCTCTTGAAGTGACTAATAAGACTAATGTGTATCTATCTGTGAGGGATAAAGAAGGCAACACGACTACAATGGAAGTACCAATCTACGGAAAAAATTTTTCAGTTCCTTCTCTTATTATCAATGAATTTTCTACTAAAGGTAATGCTAATCATCCAGATCGAATTGAAATCAAAGCTCTTAGTGATGGAAACCTAGCTGGAGTTACTCTCTACCAAGGGATGTTCTTTTCTCACACTCATTCTTTCTCTTTCCCTTTAAGAGATGTTAAAAAGGAGACTATATTGTAGTCCAATACCAAGAAATACCAACAGAATATAGTTCTGACACACTTCTTTTCTACGGAGGAGAAGATGGTCTTGGTGGTAATAATGGAGTCATTAGTCTTTATGGTTCACCGTATGATGATATTGTGGATATAGTTATCTATTCCAACAGAACTAGTGATTCAGACGAACATTACGGCGGCTTTGGTACAAAAGAAGTATATGATCACATACAAGAGGCAACACATACTCAACAGTGGACCCATAACGGTGTCATACGACCTGAAAGTGCTATTAATAGTAATAACACAACGGCAACAAGATCCTTTAATAGATACGAAGAAAAAGAAGATACCAACAGCGCTCTTGATTGGTATATTGTTAGAACAAGTGGTTCTTCGTTCTTATCTAAAAATAATACAGAAGTTTATGAGTGAAAAAAAAGAGCCATTGAAAAACAACAGCTCAGTTTCTTCTAAATTATTACAATAGAATTTATACGTACTCGTTTGCCCAAGCTTCAAGAGCAGATAATGAAAGAGCACCAACTTTCTGGCTCACAATCTCTCCACCTTTAAACATAGCAAGAGTAGGAATACTTTGAATCTTGTACTGCTGTGCAAGTTTTAGTTCTTCATCTACGTTTAGTTTTCCCACCGTTAATTTGCCTTCATATTTTTCAGCAATCTTTGCAAGAGCAGGAGCTACCATTTTACAAGGTCCACACCATGCGGCCCAAAAATCTACTAGGACAGGAACTCCACTGGAAATTACTTCTTTTTCAAAATTGCTTTCTGTCAATGTTACTTCACTCATATATATCCTCCAATAAGTGTATTATCTGTTATATATAACAATATAACTAATGAAAGAGTAAAAGTGAAGTAAAAAGGGTCCCTTATGAAAAAGAA
>LQAH01000035.1_pt1 | contig 78108 bp, 93 predicted proteins | sample 1535791 | NCBI WGS metagenome assembly LQAH01 (sample SAMN04331585, study PRJNA305678) | bioreactor metagenome | isolation source: bioreactor_4 inoculated with Wadden Sea sediment 2nd replicate of a... | place: Germany:Bremen
GATCTCCATAAAATATGTCAGCAAAGGGCATTAAAGTGAAATTGGTTTATTCTTCCTCATTTTTTGATGAGTCGCCAACCATAAATGAACGGCCGCAAGAATCGAACAGATAATCATTGATACAATGTTTGTCATATTGCCGGTTAAGGCCCAGGGCAGATTTACAAAAACCATCGCGACGCTGATAGCAAAAATTGTAAAATACATATCTGATCCTTTCAATTTTAGGGGCGGCATCCATCGGCAGTTATCAGGTTGAGACCGTCTCAATTCGGATTGTCGTCTTCCCAGCCCAGATCCATTCTTGTCTCCAAGAAGGGTGCTATATTTATCCCGCTGATGTTTCCCGGTTCGTTCGCCGCCCGATTTTTCAGGACAATACTCATCGTTCATATTATGGAGATGCTCTACAGATGTAAATGCAGGTATATCACTCATGGATTGCATATGTTATATGGGTGAAATATCTTCAGTTTAGAAAAGATAATTGTGAATAAATAAAGAGAGGTGACAGGACCGACAGCCGGTTGAAAAAGCAGTGACGCGACTGCGTCAAGGGTTGTTCCAGCCCTCCGAAACAGTCGACACCTATGGGGGCGGGTTTTCATCCCCCCTTTTGGCCGATATTGATGCGATAGAACGGATTGACAGGCTTGTCATTCAAAGAGTGATTGGATCTGGGGATTGATAAGATGTGTCTAAATATTGACACATTATAGAAGATATATTATTGTTATTTCATTTTTTGACATCTGTGTCAAATTTCATTCTTTTGATCGGAAATAGTAATTATGGCTGGAATTCATGGTTTGGGGAATGATCGGACAGTCTCCTCAATGCTGGAACTATTTGATCTGATCTCCTGTGTTGCTGAAGAAGGTGACAGTACTGTTCTGATCCAGGGGGAAAGCGGCACCGGCAAGGAATTGATCGCCCGGGCCATCCATGAAAACAGTCCGCGCAAAGGTTCGCATTTTGTGCCGGTCAATTGCGCTGCGATTCCTGATGACCTGCTGGAAAGTGAGTTGTTTGGTTACGTTAAGGGGCTTTTACCGGGGCTCAACAATCGAAGATCGGCCGCGTTCAGTTTGCCGACGGGGGACTCTGTTTCTTGATGAAATAGGCGATATGAAGCCGAACCTTCAGGCCAAGCTGCTGCGGGTCCTTCAGGAGCGTGAAGTCGAGCAGGTCGGAGGAGTGCGTCCGACCAAGGTTGATGTCCGAGTCATTGCGGCAACGCATCAGAATCTTGAGGGGCTGGTGGCCGACGGCCGCTTTCGTGAAGATCTCTATTACCGTCTGGCCGTTATTCCATTGAATGCTCCGCCATTGCGCGACCGTAAGGAAGATATCGCCTTGCTGATTGAGCGTTTTGTCGAGCGTTTCAGCCGCCGTAAGACCGACCGTAAAACCACTTTCGACGCTGTATCGATGCAAAGCCTGAAGTCTTACGCCTGGCCGGGTAATGTGCGCGAACTGGAAATCTGATGCAGCGGTTGGTCATACTGCATCGGGGCAAAAAAATTTCCATGAAGGAATTGCCGGAAAAGTATCGGATCGAAGATTGTTGTGTTGTCGATCCTTCAGGTGCCGATAATAATGGTGAAGTGGCAGTCGCCGGCGGGATTACCCCTCCCGAAGTCGAATGGTCTGATGATGGTCTCGATTTCAACAGTCTGATCAGCGATTTTGAGGATAAGTTGATTCTGCAGGCGTTGAACAGGACGGGCGGTAACAAGAAGGAAGCCGCTCGGTTGCTGAACCTGAAACGCACCACCCTGATCGAAAAAATCAAGAAGAAGAATCTGGAAGTCTGAACAATATCAGCTGGCTTTCTTGATGTGCAGTGAGACCTTGTCCTGGATCTCATCGTTACTTGCGGGCATCACCAGAATATCTTTGGCTCCGTATTTAACTGCTCGTAAAACCGCCGATTTGGTCCATTCAGGTCCGGCAAAGATGATGGGCGGCAGGGGGCGTCCGGCTGATTGCAGTTTGATTGCGGCGGCAAAGCCTTTTTCGCCAACCTGGTCCATAATCAGAAAAATCCCTAAGACCTTGTGCTGTTGAAAAATCCCTTTAATTTCATCCTGGAAAGAGAGGGTACGACAATCATAGCCTGCGGCCGAAAGGGTCTGGGCAAAAGGAGCTGCGTTTTGCTCCTGATCGCTGATGACTAAAACGACGGGCGGTCCCTCGGGTGCTGTAGACTGAGATTGTTGTGTGTGGCCCGCTGATAGCCCTGTGTCGGCCTCAGGGCGTGAGTCTGCACTTTGAACCGCTGTCGGCGCAGTCGGTTCAAGAGGCGGTCCGCCCCACTCCCCTGGTGCCGGGCTCTCGACTGAGACAGTGGTCCCGGTGGCCTGGACCGTATTGCCTGGCGCTTGCTGCTGATAATCCGCTGTGCTGTCTGTTTCATCAAGATCAAATATTTCGGCCGGGAAAATCAGTTGGATGCGATGCAGGTCCTGTCCGTCCATGTGGATGGCAAAGGAGGCCAGATAGAAGCTGCCTTCGGCAAAGGGGTCCTCTGACGCGGGCAGGATTTTGGTTGGAACGATCGTTTCGGCGTCGGTTTTGATAAAGCGGATCGGTTTGGGATAGCGGTCCAGAAAAACCTGAGTCAGGCTTCCCGCCAGGATATTTGCGATTTCGCCAAACGCATCTGCGACCTCGCCATCAAAATCACCATGACTTTTTTGTTCTTCGATCTGATCTTCCGGCAGCATGATCAGGGTACCGCCCATGACGATAGCGTCCCCTACCTGAACCAGCATGAAACCGAGGCCTTCTTTGTCTCCGCTGATTTTCAAGTGGGTCAGGATCGATTTTTCTACGCAGTGATTGGAGAAAAATCGGCCTTGCTGGTCATGATCAGTTTGATGTCGTCGCACTTTAAGGATTGGCCGAGCAAGGCCCCTACTTCTTCGCCAACCTGCGAGATTGTGGCGTTAAAGACGACATCGGTCAGTTTTTTTGCGTCGGCAAACAGAGGTTTTGGCGGCGGGGGAGCGGTTTGCTCGGACGGTGCTGCTGCTTTTTCGGCCGTGTCCGGTGTCGCACCTGCGACCGGTTGCACTTCGCTTTCGGCTAAGGGAGCGGCTTGCGGTTTTTCCGCTGCGTCAGATCGGCTGGTATCGGTTGTTTCCACTTCGAGCTCAAAACGGCAGTGGGAACGACAAGTTCAAGGAGGCCGAGGTCGTTGCCGCCAAGGCCATCCGGCAGCTGGCAACGTAATAATTTCCGGGGGGCAGGGGAATCGCCGGCAATGTCTATCTTGGTCGGAACAAGCTCTTCGACGGTCTGCTTGATAAAGCGAAGAGTTTTCGGGTATTTGTCAACAAAGGCCTGGGTAAATACACCGGCGATGATATTGGCAACTTCACCAAAGGCATCATTCAGCTCCCCATCGAGAGTACCACTTTGGGCATTTTCTTCGATCATGTCTTCGGGAAGCATGATCAGGGTTCCAGCCAATATCACAGCGGCCGAGAGCGGGGCCAGGAGGTAGCTGTGCCCTTCTTTGTCCCCACCCACGGTCATGCGGGTAAAAGCTGATTTTCCCGCTCCGGATTGCTGAACAGCTGGTCTTTTGATGTGAGGTTGAGTTGGATGTCTGAGCAGACGAGATCCTGCCCCAGGAGTGCGCCGATCTCACCGGACAGTTTTTCCAAGCCGGTTTTGCAGATGACATCTATGATAGCCCGTTGATCCAAAACAACCTCATCTAAAAACGGTTTGTGTCGAACGGGCTAGTTGAGATTGTATTTTATCTCGACAAAAAACTGTCCCTGCTCGACAGTAAAGGGAATGACGATCCGGTTACTGCGAGTCGGTGAAGAGATTGTGTAGGATTTGCCTGCGATCGCTGTTGGAATGGCAAGCTCGAGCCCAACGTTTTCTTCACTGAATCTTTCTTTTAGCCCGCCGGCGAGCATATTGGCGATCTCTCCAAGTGCATCTTTGACGTCTGCGTCAATTTCTTCGAGATCCATTCCCAGCATCGCCCCGGCAATGGCCAGACCGACAGGTCGGGGCAATGAATGCCGAGCATGGCAGAAAAATCACCCGTCAAACCGATCATGGCAGAAACATGACATCCGAGAACCTGCTTTCCCTCCTCCAGAGGGTTTTCAGGAGAGATGGTCATGAAAATCATAGTATTAAATATCTCTTCGGTTGACGCGGTGATTTTTTTAGTAAATTCCACAAAAAATCCTTAATAAACAGATGAGAAGGGGCTTCGGTTATTTATCCTGGCGTAATTGCAGCTCTACCGTGAATCTGTGATCGTCAAAACTGAAGGGGACTGATATCATATCTGCATTGGCCAGGCAATCAACGGAATACTCTTCTCCATAGACAGCTGACGGCATCGACAGCTGGACTTCGCTGCCGTTGGGGTCGATGACAGCCTTCAAGCTGCCGCCGAGCATGTTGGCCAGTTCGCCCACGGCATCCCGGACATCTTCGTCAATCTGCTCAACATCCATGCCTAAAAAGGCCGTTGTCACAGCCAGCGCGGCTGCGTTGGACAGATGGATAGCCAGTAGCCCTTTGGTTGCTCCTGCCAGCCCAATAATACCGGAAATACTGTTTTTCAGCTGCTCTTCACCGCGTTTATATGGTTCCCCCGGCGAAACATCCAGCATGATCATGCTGGAAAAAATTTCCTGAGTTGAGTCGATAATATGTTGTGCGTGTTCCACAGCTATCTCCTTGAGTTCCGGAAGAACCACATATGCGTTCTTCCGGTATGATGTCTGAATATGCTAGAGGAGTGCCCCCAGGGTTTCGTTGATCAACTCAGGAGTAAAGGGCTTTTTGATGGCTCCCTTGGCTCCATACGATTTCGCTTCATCGATGATATCGGCCCCTGTCTCGGTAGAAATCATAACAACCGGAATATCTTTGATCGCTGCATCTTCGGCTTTAGCTTTCAGAAATTCGAGGCCGGTCATGTTGGGCATATTGATATCACTTAAAACAACATCGACCTGATTGGATGAAAGGACGCTTAAAGCTTCCTGTCCGTCGCCTGCTTCAAGGATCGTGTCAAAGTCGATTCCCGCCTGACGCAGTGCCCGGGAAACGATTTTACGCATTGTATTTGAGTCGTCGACAATAAGGACAGTTTTACCCATTGTTTATTCTCCTTTGATGTTTGGCTATGATGGATTGATTTGTAAAAGAATCGTTAGTCTTTCAGGGCAACGAGGGAGGCACCAACGGCAAAAATCTGCAGAGGGGCTTCATCGCTGGTCATCAGTTTCCAGACGATCGTGTCTGCATCAACCGCCGGCAGCGGACCTTCGCCCAATTCCGGCAATCCAAGTTGATACTCCTGATCGTCCGCGACCAGATTGGTCATGAACAGACCTGCGATCGTGTTGAGAAGTTCGTTGAGGATATCGTTCATCTGCGCCTGGGTGACTTCATCCATGTCGATGGCAAAGACGTTTCCAGTCAGATCTTTCAGCAGAGTTTTCGGCATGGCCAGTCGCACTTCACCTTGAACAGGGTCATGGATTAACATGCTGGTCCAGGCCAGATTGTCTGCGGGGATCTCGTAATTTGGATCAAAATGCTCCATCGCTTCCATGAAAACCATATTTTCAAGGGTCTGGCTGGTCGCATTGATCATCGCCTGATAAAAGGCATTATGTTCAACCATTGAAGGTCTCCTTTGGCTAGTCTTCGATGAAATCGGCCAGGGCGTCCATCATTACTGGTGGAGAGACCGGTTTGTTAAGCACCCGATGAGCACCGAGTTCCAGTAGATGAGCTTCCTTGGCCGGATTTCCGGCACTGGTGATCACGATGACCGGTAAATCGCACAGTTTAGGGCTGGCTTTAATCCATTTGACCAGGGTTTCTCCATCCATGACCGGCATGTTCAGATCCGTTAACAACAGATCGACCGGTTGCTCTTTGGCGGCGGTGAGAGCTTCTTTGCCATGCTCCACTTCAATGATTTCAGCTTCGCTCAGACCTATGATCTGCAAACAACGCTTGATAAACATACGAGCGGTCGCCGAATCATCTGCAATAATTATCCGTTTCATCAGTTTTCTTCTCCTGAGGCGGAAAAAGACTCTTCCAATTTTTCAAATTCCATATCGACAGCCAGCATGATACTGGCCAGCATTTTCGGGCTGAGGCTGATGTAGTCGGCATAGCCGGAATCCAGTTTGTGGCGCATACTGTCCGCGCCGGTGCCAAAGCCTCCCAACATGGCAATGTTATCACCAAGATGGACGGCATAGACCAGCATTCTGTTCTCTTCGCTGGCGTCGGCTGGATTATGATGATAGAGGATGACCTCTGCCAATTCATCAGGAAGTTTCCATGATTTGGCCAGTTCATAACCCGCCTGGGTGTGATCGAAGCCGATCATTCTGGTTTCTGCCGCAATGTAATCGAGGTTGTCTTCTTCTGAGAGAAGACCAACCACATCTTCAACCGTGTCGGAAAGGTAATCGGAAATCAGGGCCTTGCCGATATCATGGAGCAATCCGGCGGTAAAAGCGAGTTCTGCGCTGATGCCGACGCCACTCTGAAGAACAACTTCGCGCGAAGCCAGCGCCGCCCTTAAGTCGTGCTTCCATAGCGATCCGGCACTGGCCTCATAACCGGACAGCTCTTTGTCGAACAGCTTTCCTGCACAATCACCCAGGGCAATACTGACGATAATCCTCTCACCCAGATAGGAGATAGCCCGATCGATGGAGGTGATGTGGTTCACCAGGCCGAACGCCGCAGAGTTGACGATTTTCAGGACCCGCGCAGTCAGGTTTGCATCGGTGCGGACCAGACTGATGATGTCCATCAGGTCGTGATCAGGATCTGCCGATAACTGTAGCAGGCGACTTGCGCTCGGCGACAGCATTGGTACTGACGTGACAATTTTGTGCAGCTCGTCCTGGTTAATCTGTTTGACCATGGTTAACCTCCTAAAGCTGCCAGTTTGGCTTGCCGGGTGAGCTGAGTGTCACCTGTCCGGCAGAAACGGAAATTGTGACCGTGCGGCTGAAATTACCGCCGAGATCTTCAGCAACGGCACCCATGCCGTAAGACCAGAGGACCTTTTTATCGCCAAGGCATTGCGTTTGCCGATCTGGAAGGTGTCGTTTGTATCCATGACGTTGGCGCCGCCACATAATTTTACCACCATTCCTTTGCCGCGTTTGTCGCAGCCATATTTTGTCATCAGCTGAAGCAGGGCCGGAATTGCCGTGTCGGCAAAATAACCCGGCTTTTCAGTGGCCTTGGCTTTGTTGATAGACGATTCAGGGAGTGCCACGTGAGCCATCCCGACAGTTCTTGTTTTTGGATCGAGAAAGATAACGGAGACACACGATCCCAGGGCGAACGTTTTAACGTCATCGCCGGGATTATTGGATGCACCGTAGTCTCCAACCCCTAGAACAACTTGACCCATTTATTTCTTCTCCGTGATCAGACTTAAAAGAGACTGGGCGATTTTTTCCAGGGGGACCAGCCGTTCGGCTCCCCCTTTTTCATAGGCCACCTTCGGCATGCCGAAAACGACTGAAGATGCTTCATCCTGGGCAATGCAGCGGGCACCCGCCTGTCTCATCGCCAGCATCCCGTTGGCACCATCCTGTCCCATACCGGTCAGCATGGCGCCGACAGCATTGGCTCCAGCATGTTTGGCTACGGAGTGCATCATTACGTCGACAGATGGGCAATGGCCGCTGACTTTTTCTTCGCCGCCGAGGCGAACCTCATAAAAACCGCCTGAGCGAACGACTTCAAGCTGACGACCGCCGGGGGCGATGAGGATCAGTCCTGCCCTGACACGATCTCCATGCTCAGCTTCTTTGACCTGCATCTGGCACAGCTGGTTCAGGCGATCGGAGAACATTTTGGTGAATCCGCCCGGCATGTGTTGAACGATGACGGTTCCTGCCGTCGTTGCCGGGAATTTTTCAATCACCCGGCGAATCGCCTCCGTGCCACCGGTTGATGCCCCGATGGCGATGACCTTGTCGGTCGATTCAGCCAGAGCTGAAGACGTTGTCGCTGTACTTGATCTGGTTTGAATGGGGCGTTTACCTTTCCAATGGGACACGTTGGCAGTCGAAGCGATTTTAACTTTTGAGCGTAACTCCATCAGCATCGCATTGAGCCCGGCTGCAACATTGCTGGTCGGTTTGGCAACGAAATCAACAGCACCGGCGTCGAGGGCCTCCATGGTGATCTGTTTGCCCCGTTGAGTTAAAGAGCTGACCATGACAACCGGGATTGGAAACTGTGGCATCAGCTTGCGCAGGAAGGCGACGCCATCCATGCGTGGCATTTCAACATCGAGAGTCAGAACATCGGGCTGGAGTTCAACAATTTTATCGCGGGCGATATAGGGATCTGAGGCGGTTCCGACAACCTCAATACCCGGGTCCATAGACAGCCCCTGATTAAGAATATTTCTCACCAGTGCCGAATCATCGACGATCAGAACACGAACGACACGCGCCATCAGAATTCGCCTTTCTGGTAGAGGGCAGGTTGGAGGTAGCGATAAAGGGTCTGACTCCGGCCTAAGGTCTCCGAGTGTCCTATGAACAGATATCCGCCCGGCTCTGTGAACTGATGATAACGACTGACGAGTGCTTCGCGGGTCGGTTGATCAAAGTAGATCATGACATTCCGGCAGAAGATCATCTGAAATGGTTTTTGAATGGAAAGGAGGTGTTCATCAGATTGAAACGTCTGAAAGTCGCTTCCTTTTGACCTTGTCGATAACGGCCATTTCATCCGGCCCTGCTGGAGTAAAGTACTTGCGCCGCAGGGTCTCCGGCAGTTGATCGACCCGATCTGTTGCGTAGGTTCCGCGCCGGGCCAGGGTGAGGGCCCGGTCGGAAATATCGGTCGCCAGAATGCCGGCATCCCAGCGGCTGTATTCAGCGCCAAGGTATTCCATCATCAGCATCAACAGGGTATACGGTTCTTCACCAGAGGAGCAGCCAGCGCACCAGATGCGAATATCTTTGCGGTTTTCACGCTTTAACTTTTCTATGACAGTCGGAAGTGCAACAGTGGAAAATAATTAAAATGGTCTTTTCACGGTTGAAATAAGTGTGATTGGTCGATATCAGATCGACCAGTTCACTGAGTGATGCTTCCGTTTTGTCATGACTCAGATAGTCATAGTACGAGGCAAATGTCGGCAGGTTGAGTTTGCGCATCAACTTCTGCAGGCGGCCGACAAGCAGCGAACGTTTCTGTTCGGTCAGATTGATACCGAAACGTTTGTGAATCAGATCGCGCAAACGATTGAATTCTTCGTCGCTGATCGCCATCATGCTGCTGTTTTGCTGCTGTGGAGCTCCCATAGCCATTATCTCTGGTTACTGCTCTTCCAGGGTTGCAGCGAGTTCTTGCATCTCTCCGCTGAACAACAATTTTTGAACATCGAGCAGAATCTTGACATCATTATTGATCTTGCCCATACCTTGAATATAGTTATTTTCAGTGTTTTTGCTGGTTTTTGGCGGTGGCTCGACGTTTGTTTCCGGAATGTCCGCGACTTCGCTGACCTCATCGACAACCAGACCGACTTCTGTTCCGTCAATATTGACGACAATAATACAGGTTCGATCGTCGTATTCGCGATCTTCGATGTTAAAGCGAGCACGAACATCCATAACCGGGATAACCTTTCCGCGCAGGTTGATGACGCCCCGGATAAAGGAAGGCATGTCGGGAACTTCTGTAATCGACTGAATACCGATAATTTCGATGACAAAGCGGATCTCTATACCGTAGTCTTCGCCTGCAAGATGAAACGTCAGGTACTTGTCTTTCTGGGTATCTTCATTGTCGGTGCTGACAATGTTTGTGTCTTCAGCCATGGAAGCCTCCTGCTGTTTATTGTTCTTCATTCGAGCTGTCATATTTTTTATTGTCGGCCGATTCTACCAGGGTCCCGACATCGAGAATCAAGCTGACGCCGCCATCCCCGAGGATTGTGCACCCGGAAACTCCCGGAACATTGCCGATGAAGTCGGACAGCCCCTTGATCACTGTCTGCTGTTGACCGAGAATTTCATCGATGAACAGGCAGAACCGGTTTTCCTGGTATTCCAGTACGATCAGAATGCCGTCCGGCAATTCTCGAGAATCGGGCTCTTTACCAAGAATGTCGTGCAGGCGCACGATCGGGAAGAAGTTCTCCCGGACCCGAGCCAGCTCTTCGCCTTCCGGAGTTATGGTGATCTGGCTCATTTCAGGGCGGAAGGCTTCAAGAATGGACAGGGTCGGCACGATGCAGGTTGTGGTGCCGACCCGGACAATCATACCGTCGATAATAGCCAGGGTGAGTGGAATCCTCAGATTGATCCTGGTTCCTTCACCGGGCACGCTGCTGACATCGATTTTTCCTTTGATCTTTTCCAGATTTCTTTTAACGACGTCCATACCGACGCCACGACCGGAAATATCGGTAACCTGAGCTGCTGTTGAGAATCCTGGAGCAAAGATCAGATTGTGAATCTGCTTATCGGTCAAGTCGGAGCCGTCACCTTCGATAATACCCTTTTCAATCGCCTTGGACAGGATGCGATCCTTGTTGAGGCCGCGACCATTGTCCTCGATTGTAACCCAGACTTCCCCTTCTTCATGGCGAGCGGACAGTTTGATCGTGCCTTTTTCATTCTTGCCGGCTGCCAGACGTTCGTCCGGCGGCTCCAGTCCGTGATCGAGCGAGTTGCGCAACAGGTGGACCAGCGGATCGGTAATGGTTTCAATGACCGTTTTATCGATCTCGGTTTCTTCACCGATCAATTCCAGATCGACTTTTTTGCCCGCCTTGACTGAAATATCGTGGACCAGACGGATCATGCGTCGGAACAGGCCGGAGACCGGGATCATGCGGATGGTCATGGCCATTTCCTGCAGTTCGCGCACCAGCTTTGACATGTGCTGACCCGCCTTGTTGAAGTTTTCCAACTCCAGTCCGATCAGATCGGGATTATGGATCAACATGTTTTCGGCAATGACCAGTTCGCCAATCAGATTGATCAGATTGTCGAGTTTCCCCAGTTCAACCCGGATATCCTGGCGTTTCGCCGGTGTTTTTGTGCGTGCTGCCGGCTTCGCTTCCGCTTTGGCCTGCTGAATTTTCTGTTGCTGTTTCTTCAGCGCTTTGTCGACCTGATCGGTTGATGCCGTTCCCTGCTGGACGAGAATTTCGCCAACAGGTTTTTTCTGTGTTTCTACTGCCTGGGCAATGGCTTCTTGATGGACCCCTTCTTCGACCAGGAAATCCCCCAAAAGAGGTGCCACAAGGGTGTTGAGATCGGCCAGATGTCTATCCAGATCTTCAATTTCGTCACCCTTGCCGTCGGCAATATTGTTAACCCCCTGCTGCAGAACATCAAGGGTCGCCAGGAGCTGATCGGCCGGATTCTCAACCGCCAATTGTGAACCTGACTTAACGCGGTCGAGGATATTTTCCATCTGATGGCTGAGCGCTTCTATTTTGGAGAAGCCAAAAAAACCGCAGTTTCCTTTGAAGCTGTGAATATGGCGAAAAATATCACCAATCGACTCTTTGTCATCGGGATGTTCACCCCAGGCGAGCAAACCTTGTTCCGCATTCTGAAGCAGCTCATTGCCTTCCTGTACGAAACTTAAACGCATTTCATCGGTAATTTCCATCTCCGGGAATGCATCCATAGAAAGATCGGCAACGGTGTCGGTTGCTGGGGGGTATCCGGCAGGTCGGCACTCTCAGGTTTCTCTTCAGCGGTTTCGCCATTTTTAGCCAGTTCGATGGCTTGATGCAGGTTTTCTGATATCTCGTCCGCGGCTGCCACCATCGATTCGTCGGTATAGTCGCTTTCGACCATATCGAGCCCTTCTTTTGCGAAATCGCAAGCACCGCAAAGCAGAGTCACATGGTTCGGAACCAACTCAATTTCACCGTTACGAATCAGATCGAGCAGGTTCTCTGCTGCGTGAGCGACCCGGGTCAGATGATCAAACTCGAGGAATCCGGCACTTCCTTTCATTGAATGGAAGAGTCGGAAAATTGCGTTCATGGTTTCAGAATCACTGTTTTGACCCAGTTCAATGATCGCCGGTTCAAGCTGTTCGATCATGTCACGGCTTTCAGTTACGAATTCCTGAATAATTTCAATTTGGTCTTCGTCGATGTTCATGCTCATCGTCAATCCTCAAGAGGCTGATTTTATTAGTATTCTATGCTGAATTTAGCGATTAAAAATAATTATATAAAATAAAACAAAATAAAAAACAAAGAAAAAATAAAACTTGTTAATAATAATTCATAGTTACTCGTTGTCCAGAAAACGGTGAAAAGGCGATAACTTGTCAGTTATCGCCTTTTCATGCTGATGACGAAACCCGTCCATGGGTTTTATCAAGCTCGTCGGGAAAAAGTGCATGAGCACCTTTCCTGTTTTGTCCGGCCGTTCCGGATTTTTTCCAGACGCTCTTAGCTGGTGCCTGTCCGTAAACTCCGGAAGAGTAGAGCGATCGTTTCGGGACAGAAACCGGCTATGCTGTCATATGTTTCCCATAGCCGTCCCGGTCCTGCTTTTCGATGTGACCGACCAGCCAGTCTTTGAGGAATCTGTAGACGTCGGCAGGAGGTAGCCGATCGCCCGATTTAAGCTTGTCTGCATAGACGGAAACCTGAGCGATAAATTTCTGATGGATTGCCTTGTGGTTATCGATATCAGGATAATTACTTTTTTTCATCACATCTTCTTCCGCTCTAAAGTGGGTGACGGTGTAATTGACAAGTTCGTCAACCACGCTCGAAACCAGCATGCGATCTCCACCATCTTTCATGCAGTCGAAAAGCTGATTGATGAGTTCGACAAGTCGTTGGTGTTGTTTATCCATGAGCGGAACGCCGGTGTTGTACTCGCTTTTCCATTGGATCTTATGTCCGTTTTGTTCTGTCGATTGGCGCTGTTCCAATGAGGCCCAGCTGTGGCCTGCGGGAGCGGACATGGTTACCGTGACCGGTTGGTCCGGCGCTGGTTGGTGAAGGATGTTTGTTGATACGTTTTTCAATCTGAAGCGACTGAGTTGTTGCTTCAGTTCGGCCGCCTGATTCGAGAGTTCTTCACTTGTTGCAGCGCTCTCTTCAGCGTTGGCTGTATTTTGTTGAATAACCTGATCGATCTGTTGCATGCCCAGATTGACCTGGGCAATACCTTGAGCCTGCTCATTGCTTGAGGCTGCAATGTCGCCAATCAGAGCCGTCACCTTGCCGATTGAGCCGACAATCTCTTCCAGGGCTTCAGAGGTGTGCTCGGCGATACGCGTTCCGTTGGCGGCTTTTTCCACAGATCCTTCGATCAGTTCAGCGGTCTCTGAAGCTGCTTTGGCGCTTCGTGCTGCCAGGTTGCGAACTTCTTCGGCGACCACGGCAAAGCCTTTGCCGTGCTGGCCCGCGCGGGCGGCTTCAACCGCAGCATTGAGCGCCAGGAGGTTGGTTTGAAAAGCGATCTCATCAATCACTTTAATGATTTTGCTGATATTCTGGCCTGAGGCGTTGATCTCGCCCATGGCATTGATCATCTCAGCCATCCGCTCGCTGCCGGTGTCTGCGGAACTGCGAGCGGAGGATGCCAGTTGATTGGCTTGTTGGGCATAATCGGCGCTCGTCCTGGTCTGGCTGCCGATCTCATTCATGGAACTGCTGATTTCTTCAACCGATGCTGCCGACTGGGCGGCGCCATCGGAGAGTGATTGAGCCGATGCGCTGACCTGTGAACTGCCGGAATCGATCTGGTTGCTGGCTCTATGGATCCGGGTCATGATCTGATTTAAATCTTCGTTCAGCTTCTTTATGCTTCCGCGAATCTGATCCCTGCCATCCCGAACGTTTATTTCGAAGGTCAGGTCTCCATCGGCCAGCTTTTTCAGTGGGTTGATTACTTCATTTTGCAGGGAATCTGCAAAGCTGTCCATGGTTTGAGCCATTTGACCAATTTCGTCGCGCCGCTTCATATTGAGGCGGGTGTCGAGGTGACCGTTTTCCAGGTCGCCCAGCATCGTCACTGCTTTCTGCATTGGCCTGGTCAGGGAGCGGCTGATCAGCAGGGACAGGGCCATACCTGCCAGCAGGGCAAAGACTCCAATAAGGATCACGGCATTGCGGGTTCCGGTGGCCGAGGCGATCATCTGCTTGTCCGATATCAGGTTTTCGCTGGATATCTGGGCGATGTTTGACAGGTGTTGTTTGAGCTTTTTAAGATTGGGGAGTGTCTCGGTTACGTAGATTTTTTTAGCCTGCCTCTGTCCCGCCAGCCAATGGTCGGCTTCTGCTTTCAACTCTTTGAACTGTTTGCGGATTTCAGCCAGGGTCGGAGTCAGTTCGGCGTAGAGATCGACCAGTGCGACTCGATCGCCGCGCTGTAGAGCTGCGCTGATATCTGTTGCAATTCCGTACAGTTTTTTATGGGGGACTCTGATCGTTCCGAACAGTTGGGCCAGCTTTGGGCTTAGGGTCGCATTCTTCTCTGCCCGGGCACTGTTCAAAAACAGAGTCAGTGAACTTTTTTCGTAATCTGTCAGGTCTTTGATGGTGTTGCGCCCTGAGAGGATGGCGTTTTGAACCGTCGAAATCCATGAGACAGATCGTTTTCCAGTTCGTTGAACGTCTGTGGGAGTTCAAGATCGGCATCAGTGTAAATATTTTTGATCTTTTTCCCGACAGGTGCATCAGGCGATGAGGTTCCTCAAGAGCGGCTAATTCAGACTTGATTTGAGGAATGAGCTCTTCCGCGTGCGTTCTTGCATCACTGTGAAACCACTTTCCGAGTGCGCAGGTTGCAGGGTCGACGATGACCTTCAGTTCTTTTATGTCGGGATTGTTCAGGAACTGACTGACTTTATTGTTCCAGGCATCATGTTTGATCTCCAATTGGAGGAGGTCGCTACGGAGTTTATTTCCATGAGCTGCTTGCGATCCATTATCGACTGTTGTCGAAAGCCCGAAGGCGGACCATAGGACCGTCATGGTTAGCAGAAGCAGAATTGTCCCGGAAAGGACCAGCATTTTCTTACCGATTTTCAGATTATCAAACATGTAACAGGCTCCATCTAGGAATACACTAAGGCAAACTGGAAAATAAACGTGAAGACAGGGTCTTCATCAGCTTGATGGCAAAGCCCGGGGATGGGCTTTGTCATGCTCGTTACGCTAAAGAGCGATTTTGCTTTTCTCACCAAAACAGGATGGATTTATATTCCTTGTTTTTCGGCTCGCGCCAGACAGTTTGTCTGCCGTCTGGTGAAACAGGGTTGTCATTAAGCCGTTTCTATCGATTATTCAATAGAAAAGCGAGAGGTGTCCCCACCCCTCGCTGAATAACGGCTATAGAACTTGTGTTACCAGCCAGTTTGCCCCGGCAGCTGAGCGACTGCAGGAGCAGAGAGTGCCGATCCTGTTTTCAGGGTAAAACGGCTGAGCTGATTTTTCAGCTCGGCTGCCTGACTGGACAGCTCTTCACTGGTTGCGGCACTCTCTTCCGCACTGGCTGTGTTTTGTTGAATGACCTGGTCGATCTGCTGGAGGCCAATATTGATCTGGGAGATGCCTTGGGCCTGCTCACTGCTCGCTGCAGCGATTTCACCGATCAGATCGGTGACTTTGCCGATCGATCCAACAATTTCGTCCAGCGCTTCGGCTGTGCGCTCCGCAATCTTGGTGCCGTTCTGGGTTTTTGCGACTGATCCTTCAATCAGTTCGGCTGTTTCCGAGGCTGCCTTGGCGCTACGTGCGGCTAGGTTTCTAACCTCTTCAGCAACAACCGCAAAACCTTTGCCATGTTGTCCGGCCCGGGCCGCTTCTACTGCAGCGTTAAGGGCCAGCAGGTTGGTCTGGAAAGCGATTTCATCGATGACTTTGATGATTTTACTGATATTTTGACCAGCCTCGTTGATTTCACCCATGGCGCTGATCATCTCAGTCATGCGCTCACTGCCCGTATTGGCTGAGTTTCTGGCCGTTGACGCCAGCTGGTTGGCCTGTTGAGCGTTTTCCGCGCTGGTACTTGTCTGCGTGCCTATAATGTTCATGGAGCTGCTGATCTCTTCAACTGACGCTGCCGATTGAGCCGCTCCGTCAGATAAAACCTGGGCTGAATCGCTGACCTGGGAACTGCCGGTATCTATCTGCTGGCCGGCAACCTGGAGGTCGGCAATCATACGGTTGAGGTCTTCCCCTAATTGTTTCAGGGCATGACCAAGGACATCATCTTCATCGTGCGGAGTGACGTTGAAGGTCAGGTCTCCACTGGCCAGCTGCTCAAGAGGGCCGACTATATTTTTCTCAAGGTGTTCAGCCAGCTGGTCAAGGGTCCGGGCCGTATCGCCGAGCTCATCACTCTGTTTGAGATTGAGCCGCTCTTTCAGGTGGCCCTTGCCTATGTCGGTCAGGACTTTTTTAATTTTGATCAGCGGAACCACAATCAATCGACGCAGCATGAAAAACAGCGCAAACCAGGTGATAATCAGGCTGAATAGGCCCATGCCCAGATTGCTCCACAAGCTTGTGCTGCTGGCTGCAGCCAGAGCTTCTTTCTGTAAGGCTTCTTCTTCCCTGAGCTTGTCCAGGCTGAAATCGACATAGAGCACGCCGGCCAGACTGCCGATTTCAACGTCCTCATGGCATTCCATGCATTTTTCTTCGTATTTATGACTTTTGGCCATGAAGAAGCTGGTCTCTGATTCCTCTTCCACCATGATTTCATCTCTGGGACTGGAAATTGTAATGTGGGGTTGTCTTTTGTCGAGGCTTTCCTGCCTGCTTGAATAGGTGGTGATTCCCTGGGGGTTGACCAGGCCAACTTCCAGGACGCCGGGAACAGCTCCGAGGCCTCTGAGAAGCTCGTCAAAAACATCCATTTCTCCACGTTCGAGAGATCCCGCCGTGCCGATTTCGAGGCTGCTATAGACGCTGCGCGCCTGGTCAAGAGTCCCATTGTGAATAACATCCAGGGCCTGATCTTGTTGTTCTCTCAACAGGTTGCGTGATTGTAGCGCGGCAAAAATAAAACTGCCCCCAAGAATGATAAGCAGTACAAGAATAAGGGCTCCTCCGATCTTGCTCTGAATGCTGTTCAGTTTCATCGGCTCCTCTTCGGTGTGTGAAATAAGAGATTAAAAGGCGATAATTTGAGCGGAGTTTACCAGACAGGGTTATTATTACAATCATTTGTTAAATAAAAATTAATTACAAACTACATAACTGCTCTGCAGAATCAAGTGCAATTGATGTTTTGTTTTGCGGTTTGAGGTTTTTCTTGGCAGTTATGAATCGCTGTCTGTCTGACGTTTTTTAAGTTTCCTGCGTCTGCGTCGTTTTTCGATGTTGGCTTTGTGGAAGATGGGTCTGCCGGGTTTGAAGGGGTTGCTCTTGTCCAGTCTTCAAGTAATGGAGAAAGGTCCGGACGAACTTCGGACCACAGGGTAAAAAGCTCTAACGCAACCTTTGTGAGCGGGTGCTGGAGAAAGCGCTTTTCTCCGCGTAATCCACGGCCACGGGCGAGGCGGAAACAGCTGATAAGCAGTTCTCGAGCCTGATGGCGGATTCCGCTTGCAATACTGAAGTAGCGACAATGAGGGACGATAATCGCATTGGCCTGGTGGAGGGCTTCGGTCACAGGAGTGGAGCGGTCCGGCGGACAGGCATCCATGAAAAGACGCAGGTAGAGGGCGGCAATGGCAAAACTTTCCTCAATCGGGATTCCTGATGCGGTGCGCAGGTCGATTTTCTCAAGCAGGGCAATGCTTTCATCTGTCCCCGGATAACCGGCCAGCAGATGCGGCAGCATGCCGAGTTCACGACACTGTTTTAAAACCGGTCCGGCGATCCTGTGGCGGAACAGTTCCATGATCTCTTCACGGATTCTGGCCGGAGCGGCACTCGCGAGCAGGGCTTTGTGCTGATTGATGGCAGCAAAAATATTCGGCGACATGGTGAAGTCAAGGCGGGCGGAGAATTCAACGGCACGTAGCATTCTGACCGGATCTTCGACAAAGCGGATCATGGGGTCGCCGATGACGTTCAGCCGTTTTTCGTCCAGATCTTTCAAGCCGCCAACATAATCAATGATGGAAAAATCGGCGATATTGTAAAACAGGGCGTTGATGGTGAAGTCACGGCGGAAAGCATCTTCTTTCGGCGTGCCGAAAACATTCTGGACAAAATGAAGATGGTCTTCCGGGTCTTCAGGCAGCTCTTTGTCGTCCGGCTGGCGGCGGAAGGTCGCCACTTCAATCAGTTGGTTACCGGCAAAGCGGATATGGGCCAGGCGAAAACGTCGACCCACCAGAAAGCAGTTGCGGAAGAGTTTGCGGACCTGGCTGGGGGTGGCGTCGGTGCCAATGTCAAAATCCTTCGGCTGTCTGCCCAACAACAGATCTCGCACGCTGCCGCCGACGAGATAAGCTTTGTAACCGTGGCGGTGGAGGCGGTAGAGAACTTTCAGGCTGCTTTCATCGATTTGCTTACGGGAAACATTGTGTTGGTCGCGGGTCAGGATATACGCTTGTGTTTCACTCATACTTGTCGGTCTGTCCTTCACTGTTATCCGGTTAATCCAGATATGGAATGAGAGGGGACTATAGCAGAACAGAGACAGGAGATGAACTGTTTTACCTCTTGCAGGTTTTCATAGGCAGGACGGCAGAATTTCGTTATTGTGATCTCACTTGACGCTGGGGAAGGAAAATGATTGAACAGACCTACAATTTAATGGTGATTCTGGGAGCGACGGCGGGAGGGAAAACTGCCCTTGCGGTGCAAACTGCCCGGAAATTCGGCGCTGAGATCATTTCAGCGGATTCACGTCAGGTTTATCGCGGCATGGATCTCGGTACTGGAAAAGATCTGGAGGAGTATGGCGACGTACCCTATCACTTGATTGATATCGCCGAGCCGGGCAGCGAATATAATGTGTTTCAGTTTCAACGTGACTGCTTCGGGGCGATAGACGATATCTGGAAACGTCAACGGGTCCCGCTGATTTGTGGCGGAACCGGTCTCTATCTCGACGCTGTTGTGCGCGGTTATCGTCTGGTTGAAGTTCCTGAAAATGAGGATTTGCGAGCACAACTTGCCGATGTGAGCGATGCGGAAATTCGTGACCGATTGTTGACTCTAAAGCCTGACCAGCATAATCGAACAGACCTGGAACAGCGGGAACGGATTATTCGTGCACTGGAAATTGCCGTGGGAGAACAGAGCGCAGAAAAAGATCTGCCACCGTTACCATCAATCAGTCCATTGGTCTTTGGCCTTAAATGGCCGCGCGAGATTCTGCGTCAGCGGATTGCCCGGCGCTTGCAGCAGCGTTTTGATCTGGGCATGGTCGAAGAGGTTCAGCACTTGCGTGATAGTGGCGTCGCCTGGGAAAGACTTGAATTCTATGGCTTGGAATATCGCTTGATTGCTCAGTTTTTGCAGGGCAAGCTGAGTCGGAACGATATGGTTCAGAAACTACGCAGTGCCATCGGTCAGTTTGCCAAGCGTCAGGAGACCTTTTTCCGGCGGATGGAAAAGCGGGGGTGCAGATTCATTGGTTGGATGGACAGGGGATGCTTTTGTGGAACTGGGTCGGAAGATGGAGGGTAAGACGTTCTCTCTCTAGTCAGATTCATCCTCTGTCCCGTTGACTGGGGCAGGCGGTCTGTCGAAACATTGCCCTGTTATTGAACAGAAGAGATCAAATCCTTTGACGAAACAGCTCACCAAATATCTCAATTCACGTGCCGCATCTTCGCCATGGGCTCTGACCGGTTTGAGTCCCACTGTCAGGTTTAGAGCCGCACTTGTCATTCCAGCGTTGGCAGAAAGGCAAGTGCTGCCGGCAACCCTGGCAGCGTTGGCTGCTAATCCCCGCGAATTGTTGTGCCGGACATTAATTGTCATCGTCGTTAATAATCGCGCCGCGGCCTGTATTGAGGACAAGCGGAATAATCAGCAGACATTGGCCTGGCTGGAAGAGCATTCTCTTGGCGATTTCCATCTGACCTGGGTTGATGCGTCTTCTTCCGGGGTGGAACTGGGTCCTAAAGAGGGCGTTGGTCTGGCCCGCAAAATCGGTTTTGATCTTGCTTTGCCTCACCTTGACTGGGAGGCGGACCCGATATTGATCTCACTGGATGCCGATACGCTGGTCGATGCGAACTATCTTGCCGCTATCTTTACTCATTTTGAAGAAAGAACCTGCGGTGGAGCTGTGATTCCCTTCCGCCATCAGCCGGGACAGACCGAACGGCAGGAGAAGGCGATTCGCACCTATGAACTCTATCTGCGCAGTTATCTTCTGGGTCTCCAGCTGGCGGGTTCACCCTACGCTTATCACACGATCGGCAGCGCTCTTGCCTGTCGGGCCTCTGCCTATGTTGCGGCCGGTGGGATGAACCGTCGCTCGGCGGCGGAGGATTTTTATTTCCTCCAGCAGCTGGCCAAGGTCGCTGGCGTCGAAACCCTGTCCGGAACAGTTGTGCAGCCTTCGCCGCGCTTTTCCCACAGAGTCCCTTTCGGCACCGGCAAGGCGGTTCAGGCACAGGTGGATGAGGACAAACAATTGTTTGTTTGTTCCTCCGGTCGGGCTTTTCAGTTGTTAAAAGACTGGCTTGAGCTGATTTCATCCAACCTTGACAGTTCGGCCGAGGCTGTGCTGGCGAGGGCTGGAGCGATCGCCCCCGAGCTTCATAGCTATTTGATTGAATATGAATTTGACCGGATCTGGACTCGCTTTCAACGTCAGCATGGTGGTTCCGGTACGTTGATTAAGGCTTTCATGACTGGTTTGACGCTCTGAAGACGCGGCAGCTGATGAGTCGCTTTGACCGGGAGACGACTGTAACCTCGGGTCAACGGGTTGAGGGAGTACTGGCTTTGGCGGGATACTCGAAGTGCTGTGACTTCGACCGCCAATTGGCAGTACTTGAACGCTTGCAGCTTGGGCGGCAAAAAGATCAATCGTCGTGTCTCGCTCTGGCCGCTGGCGAGTGTGGGGAAATCCGTCAGCGTCAAATATCCAGTCGTCGAATGCGCCGGCGTAAGGGTGACGGAGGGTCTTGAAATGCCACTGGTTGCGGTGGTTAAAGATGATTGCCCTGGCTCATGGTCAGGAATCGAGCTGCCAGCCCGCTTGGCTTTTGATAAAGGAATAGGGCGAGGCCCGGGGACTGAAGGGAGGCAAGGTCGATGCACCTCCCTTCAGTGAATTCATCAAGTCATCAGGGTAACAGCTCCTGTCGGCCCTGGAAAATTTTGAAGCGGCCCAGCATGTCCTGGAGCTGCCGGGTTTCGGCTGACAGTTCTTCGGCAACGGAGGCGGTCTCTTCGGCGATGGCGGTGGAGTTCTGGTTCACCGAATCGAGTTGATTGAGGCCGCTGTTGGCCTGGGTGATCCCGAGTGATTGTTCATGGCTGGCCGTGGCAATCTCCTCGACCAGCTCAGAGACCTGAACCACTCCTCGGTAGATTTCGCCCAGTGCAGCTGCCGTCTGATCGGCGATCTGGGCGCCGTTTTCAGATTTTTGGACCGATCCCTGGATGAGTGCCGTTGTTTCGCTGGCAGCCTTGGCACTGCGGGCAGCCAGATTACGGACCTCTTCAGCAACGACGGCAAAGCCTTTGCCGTGTTGACCGGCTCGCGCCGCTTCAACCGCAGCATTTAAGGCCAGCAGGTTGGTCTGAAAGGCAATTTCATCAATGACTTTGATGATTTTGCTGATATTGCCACCCGCTTCGTTGATCTCGTCCATCGCTTTTACCATCGCCTGCATGTGGGTGTTGCCCTGCTCGGCCGATTTTTTGCCTGCGCTGAAAGCCGGTTGACCTGTTGGGCGTTTTCCGAGTTGCTGGCTGTCTGTTCGTTCATTTGAGCCATTGAGGCTGAGATCTCTTCCAGCGCCGCTGCCTGCTGAGTTGCCCCATCGGCCAGCGAGGTACTGGTTGTCGAAACCTGAATGGCGTCGGCTGAAATTTTATGGCTGGCCTGTTGAACCGATAAGACCAATTGCGACAGCTTTTGATTGGCCTGGTGCAGTGGTTTGGCGATCAGGCCCTTGGCCTCAAAGGTGAAGTTGCCGTCAGCAAGAGATTTGAAGGCGGTCAGGATTTCATCCTGCAGGTCGGCCGCAAACTGATCCATGTTCTGGCCCAGTTGTCCTATTTCATCGCTTTGCTTCATGTTCAGGCGCTGGTCCAGATTCCCCTTTCCCATGTCATTGACCATTTTGACCACGCGGCGCAACGGTCTGACGATGGAGCGATTGATGAACAGCCAGATCAGGAAGGTGACTATCAGAACGATCAGTCCGCCACAGTAGAGCAGATTGTTGAGTGTCCGGACTTTGGCCTGAGACTGGGATGCATACATGCCGACCGCTTTGTTCATCTCTTTCAGCAGGGGCAGGTTTGTGCTCAGGACCTTTTCGGCTGCAGCAGAAATTTGCTCGTCCGTGCTGGTAGGATTAAGAACGACTTTGATTTGAGCAGAAAAGCCCTGCCACATCCCTTTCACTCGATTCATCTGGGTCAGGATGGATGGATTTTTCGTCGCGGGCAGATTTAATTTGGCGTTGCCCTGGATCAGGTCCTGCAACGAGCTTTCAAACAGCTCGTGGGTTTCTTTCAGCGCTGCCCGGTTTTCTTCAACAGCCAGACCGGCATGAATGGCCATCGCCTCTTTTGAGATCTTCTGGCTGAGCATACGCTGACGACCGGCGATGTTGATGACGGTTGAATCGTCTTTTTGTCCTTTCAAGGTGATGACGGATGAAAAAATAAGTAGAATTGCGACAACTGTGATGACGCCAATGGATGCAGTCATCTTCAGTCCAAGACTGAACGATTTTGGGGATGGCATGAAATGCACTCCAGATAAATAAAATTAGCCCCCTCTCACTAAGCGCTGATTTTAGTGAATTTACTATTAAAGTCAACAAATCTTAATGCTGTGGTTATTTTTATGAGAATTGTGGCTCCAGGGTGTGGATGTGACGGTCGGCTTTGATCTTAGGGGGTCGGCTACAGGAAAGAGTCCTGTAGCCGGAATGACGGTTATTTTCAGACGACCTGCTCCATGCCCCAGATACCGCAGGGGCAGATGGCTGAACAGATTCCGCAGCCGATACAGTAGCTGGCGTCGGACACATATTCAAAGCCGCCATCCTTTTTCTCGTCCCGGCGGATTGCCCCTTCGGGGCAAGCTTCCAGGCACATACTGCAATCGCGACAGGTTCCACAGGAGAGGCAGCGGTTGGTTTCAGTTTTGGCATCATCAACCTTGAAGCGACTTCTGACCCGGGGACGGAACAGCTCTTTGGTCAGGCATTTCTGGGAGATCATCGGCGGTTTTTTGTTCGGGACCAGCTCTCCGCCGGACAGGAATGTGTCAATGTATCCTGCTGCTTCGCGACCATGACCGATGGCGTGGGTCAACAACCCCGGCTGAATCGTGTCGCCGATGGCGAAGATGCCGGGAGCGGCACTGAGCTGGCCGCATTCGTCAACGGCAGCCATGCCGCGCTCATCGAGCCATTCGCGCGGGATGTAACCGAGGTCGGGGCGTTCGCCGATGGAGATGATAACGGTATCTGCCTCGATCAGGCGACCATCTTTGGTATGCAGGCCCTTTGCGCTGACTTTTTCCGTGAAGACCGGCCACTCAATTGAGCCACCCAGCTTTTCGAAGTGATCGATCTCTTTTTTAAACGCTGCAGGGCGTTGGATATCGATAGCGGTGACCTTTTTAGCGCCCATGGCGTAGGCTCCCAGGCAGACATCCATGCCTGCATTGCCGGCGCCGATCACGACAACCCGCTCTCCGATTTCCGGTTTCAGGTTATTGTTGACCTGCTTTAAAAAATCGAGTCCTTTAATCAAGCGTTCATGACCGGGAAACGGTATGACAACCGGCGTATGCGCCCCTGAAGCAATAATGACTGCATCAAAGTCACTCCGGATCTGCTCGAACAGCTGTTTGTCGACCGGTGAACCGGTCCTGATGTCAACCCCCATCTGTCTGATCCGCGCGATTTCGCCGTTGAGGGAATCTGCCGGCAGTCGATCGCCGGGGATAACCTGCCGTAATTTGCCGCCCACATCCTTGTCGGCTTCAAATATGGTTGCCGCGTGTCCCTGCAGACGAAGGTGCCAAGCAGCGGAAAGTCCACCCGGCCCGCCACCGATAACGGCCACTTTTTTCCCGTGTCGGCTTTTGCTTCGGGCGATCTGGCTTCAAGTGAGAGTTTCCCAATTCCGGCATCGAAACCGGCAGATCGATGAACTGGCGCGTACATGCATCCATGCAGGGATTTGGGCAGACTTCGCCACAGACGCTGCCGGGGAAGGGTGAATACTGCAGAACCAGCTCAATCGCTTCTTTGTGCTTGCCCTGGCGCAACAGGTTGATGCGATCCTGGGTTGGAATCGAAGAGGGACAGGCCGATTCGCACGGAGCGCAGAAGGCTTTGTTTTTCCAGTGCGGAATTTTCAGGCGGCCTTCGCCTGTTGTAACCAGCCCGGCAACATAGTCGTAATCATCTTTAACCAGGCCACCGAAGATGCCGTTATCTTCGACCCATTTGTTGAGCCGGAACTCGTGCATCGTTGGCCGCATGCTGTGCCACTTGCGGCGTTCTTCGTAGGTCTTGGCGATTATTTTTTCCACTGGCTGAAATCGGTTAAGGTTTCCAGGTCGTTGCTGCGATCAACCTTGTCGAGAAAAATCGGCAGGCCATTATTCAGAAATTCGCGATCAGCTTCATCCAATTCAAGCAGCCAGACTTCATCGGACAGGTTGTGGACGGGACCACGCACGTAGATGGTACCGCCGACCATGCCCATGCAACTGCGATCGCCGAGGATGGACGGGTATTCTGCACAGTCGATGCCGCAGATGACGGCGGTTCCTCCGCCCATGAATTCGAAGGAGAATGAACCGGTGTTTTTCATGACCCAGAGTTCCGGGGCGGGAAAGGCCGGATCGTGTTTCATCAATGATCCCGAACGAGTGCCGACGCGGCCTGAAACGTAGATTTTACCGCCGGCGGCGCAGTGGGCTGTGGTGTCGCCACTGTCGCCTTTGATGATCAGCTCGGCACCGGCATTGAGCCAGCCCGCATCGGCAGGGGCCGGGCCGTTGACGATGATCTGCGTCCCTTGAGTCCGAACCGCCCACCCGTTGGCCGGGATTTTTGACCTCGAACTTGAGCGGGGTTCCATCTTCCGACCAGAGTGGTCCACCGACGACATGATGGCCGGAGGCGGTGACCTCAAAGTCTGTTTCACCGCGATCGAGGGCAGCGTAAATCTGCTGCAGCAGTTCCTGGGTTGAAATGCGATTATTGCCTTTGTTAAAGCCGTTGATTATTGCAGTCATGATCAGGCCTCCTTAACATACATGCTGAATCTGCAGGCGGTCCGCGACTGCACGATCGGTTGAAACCAGGGCGTCGGCACGTCCAACGGGAAGTGACGAGTTGCCGATTGGGGCCATCAGTTTTTGATCTCCTGATCCATAGCCAGGAAATAATTGACGATATTCTGAGCGGCTTTTTCCGGGTCCAGGCGGTGAGCCAGCTGTGGCTCCTGGGTTGTGATCCCTGCCGGGCACAGGCCTGTATTGCAGGCGTTGCAGCGACCGAGGTCGTTGCCGATGCAGCCGGCCATCTGCAGGATCAGCTTGCCGGTAAAGACTCCGTTGGCACCGAGAGCAATCATTTTGAAAGCATCAGCAGCCAGATCGCCGGTTTTCCCGAGACCTCCGGCAGCCCAGAGCGGGATCTGCCCCTGACGTCCCTGGGTGACGGCCGCCAGATAGCAGTCGCGCAGCTTGCTGACAATCGGATGGCCGGTATGGTCGAGGCTGACTTCATGGGCCGCTCCAGTGCCGCCATCGATACCATCCAGAAAAAATCCGCCGACGATGTTGTACGGATCGCGGACCAGATTGTTGAAAACGCTGACGCTGGTCGCTGAAGCGGCAACCTTGATGGCGACCGGGACCCGGAATTTGAAAGCCGCGTTGAAGGAGAGAAACATCTTCTGGACGCTTTCTTCGATCGAATAGAGCCCCTGGTGGTTCGGCGGGCTGAGCAGATCGGCTTTGGGCACCCCGCGAATGGCCTGAATGTGTTCGGCCACTTTGCCGGCCTGAAGCAGTCCTCCGTCCCCCGGTTTGGCGCCCTGACCTATTTTGATCAGGATTCCGGCCGGGTCTTCAATCATGTCGGGCATGCTGGTCACAATGCGGTTCCAGCCGAAATGACCGGATCCGATCTGAAGAATCATATACTTGAGGTACTTCGATCTCAGCAGACGGCGAGGAACGCCGCCTTCTCCAGAGCTCATGCGGACGGGGAGGCCGCACTCTTCATTAAGGTAGGCCGTTGCCATGGCAACGGCTTCCCACATCCGCCACGACAGCGCCCCGATCGACATGTCGCCGATAATGACCGGATAGATCCAGTTGACCGGTGGTGTGATCTCTGTCGCGACCAGCTCATTTTTGCTGTTGGGTGAGAAGGGGAGTTTTTTCGGCGGTAAAATACGGCCGAAGGGGGCCAGCAGGTCAAAGGTGTGGCGCTGGGCGTCGAGGCTGGGGTCGGTCATCTGCGAGATGCGGCCAACGCGAATTTTGTCCAGGGTTCTTGTCCCACCCTCCAGGTTTTTACGACCGCCGCGTTTAATCGAGTCGCCGCCGAGGCAGCGGGTCACAATCGGGTGCCGGGTGTCGGGGTTGCGTTCCGGTCTGATGGCGTCATTGGGGCAGACTTTTTCGCACATGCCGCAGCCGCGGCAGTAATCGCGGATCGAATCGACCTGACTGATAACCGGAACGGCAGAAAAGCGCGTTTTGGGCTCCGGAAAGTCGGCTTCGGAAAATACCATTCTGCGACGCTCGATTTTTGCTTGAATCGCCCGGAAGGAGCAGGTGGCGACACAGGACCCGCACATGGTACAGCGACTGGCATTGTAGATAATCTTCCAGGGAAGATCGTTGGCGGTGACATCGTTCAGTTTTACTGTTTCCATCTCTGTACCTCCAGGTCATCGGTGACGATGATTGTTTCACGCTCGTTGGGATAGATGTCTTGTTCCCAGTTGCGGTTCGGGAGGACCTCGTTGATACCGCAGACTTCCGAAGTGATGATGACCGTTTCATCGTCCCGTCCAACGACGACAGGGCGTAGTTTTTTGGCATCGCAGCATGTGAACAGGGTGTTGTCCGGCAGCATGCCGATAATGGTGTTGGGGCCGTTTATTTCAAGGTGAGCCAGGGATTGGCGGATTGCCAGCAGTTGCTTCTGGTCTTCGCGTTGCTCGATCTGCTCGAAAGGGAGGGGAGTGACGACATGCTTGTAGTAGTTCAGCGGCCAGCCCAGTTCGCGATGGACGTAGTGCAGGGTATAGAGGAAACATTGCGAATCGGACTCGAAGCCGATATAGCCACGATGGAGTTCCTGCTGGAGCTCCTTGTTTTTGAGATAGAAAGTATTCTCACCATTCGCCAGGGCTGTGTAGCCCTGCAGGTGAAAGGGGTGGGCGGCATAGCGGACAATGTCGTAGTTGGTGTTCTGACGACACTGGGCCGTGATCACCTTGGCGGTGAAGCGGTTGTCGCTTTCCCACAGATTGAAATAGGTCCCGATGTCATGGGGGTCGCCAATCTCCTTCAGGGTGATGACGTCGGGCCAGAAGGAGTAGACAAACCCTTCTTCATTGTCTTCCAGTGCTGCGCGCAGCTTCAGGCGTGTGTCGAGCAGCAGCTCTTCTTTCTTTTTGCGACCGGCATTTTCATAGCTTTGCGGGTAACTGAAGGTTTCGAATACGTAATGAGGCATGGCGTTGATGTCGAGCCCCGGCCAGTCGTTGACCTCGGGTGACCATTGCAGGGTGCGGCGAAAACCGGTTTCGTGCAGAATGTTTTCAGCGATCTTGATTCCCTTATCGGTGCAGGCCATCGACAGGGTTGGCAGATGTTTGTATGTTTCGAAAATTCCTCCCAGATTTTGCATGACCATGGCAAAGCCGGAGTTGTCATGGCCTTTCTGCTGCGATTGCATCAGTTTGAGGGCTTGGCTGGGATGGACGTAGTTCAGGCTTTTGATGGCACCGATACGACACATAATTCTGACTCCTTATAATTTTTGACTATGGAACAGGTGGCAGTTGCTTCATGCGCACAGGCTTGCGCGTAAGGTGTGATTAAGGCAGGTTCCGTGCCAATTGTGATGAAGTATGTGTAAACGGTGTAAACAGTAGCTATAATGAGGATTTGTGAATAGCCCGTAATATATGTGTTTAGTTGAATGTGTGTTGATATGTAGTTTTAATGTGTACTCAATTGTGTTTTACGGTAGGCTAATGATGGACCCACATTTGTGCGGAGTATGCTCTGTCGGGAGCCGTTGTCAGTGAATTTTGTCGGCTGCGCAGGGGGGAGCGCTGTGGCGCAAGAAAATACCGTCAGTTGGAAAGGTGACCCAGTTTTTAAGTATTGGAAACCGCTTGACCGGTGCAACGGGGTGCGCCGGTCGAGCGGTCATGCTTTGCGGTCTGCGGATTACAACAGGGTGACCCAGTTGTATTTGTCTTCCTGCTTGCCGTACTGGATACCGGTCAGCATGGTGTAGAGTTTCATCGTCAGTTTCCCCGGAGTTCCATCACCCAGCTGCACGCATTTGTCTTTATAGCAGAATGAGCCGACTGGAGAAATAACGACAGCGGTTCCCGTCCCGAAGGCTTCAGTCAGGCGACCATTCTCGGCACCTTCCATGATTTCATCGACACTCATGGCGCGTTCCTCAATGTCGTAACCGAGCTCTTTGGCCAGAGTCAGGGCGGAGCGGCGGGTGATGCCGTCGAGCACTGTTCCCTTGAGCGGAGACGTTACAATTTTTCCATCGTAGAGAAACAGCATGTTCATACTGCCGACCTCTTCAACATAACGTTTCTCTTTTGCATCCAGCCAGAGAACCTGGTCATAGCCGTTTTCAGCGGCCTCTTGAGCGGCGTAGAGGCTTGCGGCGTAGTTTCCGCCCGTTTTCGCTTCACCTGTTCCGCCTTCCGCTGCGCGGACATAAAAATCAGAAATCCAGATCTTAACCGGGGCGATCCCCCTTTGTAGTAGGCACCAACGGGGCTGAGGATAATGTAGCAGAGGTATTTGTCCGCCGGATGAACCCCAAGCATCGCTTCTGTGGCAATCATGGTCGGACGGATATAGAGGCTGGTTCCCTCGTTATGCGGAATCCATCTCTCTTCCAGGCGGATCAGCTGCAGCATGGAATCGAGGAAAAACTGCTCATCGACCTCAGGCATGCACATGCGCCGCGCACTGCGGTTGAAGCGGGCGACATTATCTTCCGGGCGGAACAGGGCGACATCGCCATTTGGCCGCCGGAAAGCTTTCAAGCCTTCAAAAATTTCTTGAGAATAATGGAGAACGACGGCTGCCGGATCAAGTTGGAGAGGAGCATAGGGCTGGATGCGGGCTGAGTGCCAACCCTTGTCACGGTCAAACTCCATGACGAACATACGGTCTGTGAAAAGTTTGCCGAAAACCAGATCGTTTTCGTTTTCAATGAGTGGTTTTTCTGTTTCAACAGGTAAAATCTGTAAATCCATGATGCTGTTCTCCCGCAAATTGTTGATTAAGAAGCCATATTTTTTATCACAGTATCTCGTGATTCTGCAAGGATAAGTCTTCTGGATCTTGTTCCGAGGTGTTTTTTTCAGTATTGTTGACCTTACATTTAACGGAAAGAATTGGTACTTTTCCCGGGGAGCAATTCCTTGCCGGGGAGAGCCGGTCTTTCTTTTTGCTTCAAGCGTGTTGAGTCATGAGGGAAGGAGTCTCTGTGAGTGCGATTAAATTAAAGTACGGGAACGAGGTCGTAGAGTGTTATCTCCCCGGCGCGCAAAAGCTGGAGCTTGATCAGCTTCCATCTGTCGATGACGCAGAGCAGCTGGTGCGCCGGGCCATGGCGGAACCGATCGGATCAGCCCCCTTGGGTCAGATCGTCAAACCGGGGGAGCGGGTTGCCATTGTAACATCCGATGTGACCCGCTACACCGGTAGCGAAATCTACCTTCCGATTCTTGTCGCTGAATTAAACCGGCTCGGGATTCCCGATCAGGATATCGAAATTATTATCGCTCTCGGGATTCATCGCAAGCAGACCGAAGCGGAACATCGCAAAATTCTTGGTCCTCTTTACGGCCGTCTTGCCGTTTACGATCATGAATGTGACGATGAGGGGCAGTTGGTTGATCTGGGAACCACGGATTCGGGCATTTCCGTTCAAATCTTCAAGCGAATTGTCGAGGCCGATCGGGTGATTGTGACCGGGACCATCGGATTTCATTATTTTGCCGGCTTTGGCGGCGGTCGAAAAGCTCTGGTTCCCGGTACCGCCGGACGTGAGACCTGTATGGCCAGTCACTTTGCTGTTTTCAATCCGCCCGAGGAGGGCGGCAAACATCCCCTGGCAGTGACTGGAGTGCTGGATGGCAATCCCGTGCATCGCAATCTGCTCCAGGCCGCTCGAAAAGTCGAACCCGATTTTCTCTTGAATACCGTTCTTTCTCCGGAGAAAGACATTCTCGGTGTCTTCTGCGGTGATCTTGAACTGGCCCATCTGGCCGGATGCGAGATGGTCCGTAACCTGTTTCAGGTAGAGATTGATCAGGCCGCCGATCTGGCTGTTGTCTCCTGTGGTGGGGAACCGAAAGATATCAATTTCATCCAGTCTCAGAAAGCTCTCGATTACGGTTGCCGTGCTGTTAAGGAGGGCGGTACGATTATTCTGTTGGCCGCCTGTAGAGATGGCTTCGGTTATCCGACTTTTTACGACTGGTTCCGCTATCAGGATCTTGATCAGTTTGAACAGGCTCTACGAGCTGATTATCAGATTAATGGTCAGACCGCGCATTCGGTTTTGGCCAAGGCCAGACGGTTCAGGGTGATTTTGATCAGCGGATTTTCCGCTGAACAGACGGAAACAATGGCATGGAAAAGGCCGATGATTTGCCGTCCGCCCTGAACAGGGTCTTGCCGGGACTTGATCCCGCCGCAAAAATCGTCGTGATCCCTGATGGTGGGATGATCCTGCCAACGGTGGAAAACGAAAAACAGGATTGAGGGACAAATAACAGCGGGATGGCGTGGGGGATTCGCTGTTAAAGTTTCTCGATCGAAGGATAGATTGCTATATGCCGACACAAGAAGAAGTGCTTCAAACAGTGATCGAAAGCGGGTCCTTGCCGACACTGTCAACAGTTGCATCGACCTTGATCAATATAACCGGGCGGGAAGAGACAACGATTTACGATATTACCCGGCTGATTTCCCAGGACGTTTCGTTATCGACTAAAATTCTTAAAGTTGTGAACTCTTCCTTTTACAATTTTCCCAACGAGGTCGGGACGATTCAGCAGGCGGTGGCAATTTTAGGAACCAATGCGGTGCGGAGTCTGGTACTCTCTTTTTCCTTTCTGAATATGGAGCGCCCCCGTTATGGGGCCGGCTTCGATTATGAGCGGTTCTGGGAAGAATCTCTGGCCGCCGCGGTTGCGTCCAAGTTGATCATGGCCAAGGTGTCTGATCTGGACCCTGAAGAAGCGTTCACGGTCAGTCTGCTGCAGAATCTGGGCCGATTGATTCTGGCCTGTGCTTATCGGGAGACCTACGATCGGCTGTTGACTGAGGCCGAAGGGAATGAAGAGCGTCTGCTCGCTCTGGAAAAAGAGCGGATTGGTGCAGATCATGCCTATATCGGCGGAGAAGCGGCCAAACGCTGGCAGTTTCCCGACAGTCTGGCGATTCCTATCAGTTATCATCATGATCCCGCCGCTTATAAAGGGGAGATGCCGACATCAAAACCGTGACCGGCGTGGTCCATCTCGCGGCGCTGTTGGCAAATATCATGTATTCCGGTAATCCCATTGATTATCACGCTCCGTTCAGGGAGCAGGCCAGAAAGCTGTTCAAGCTGGATACGCAGAGCATTGATGAAATTCTTGATCAGGCCAACACTGAAGTGGTCAAGGCTGCCGACTATTTCGGCCTCAAGATTGAGGGGACACCGTCGATTCCGGAATTGTTGCAGAAGGCCAATATCGAATTGAGCCTGCTGAATATGAGCTATGAGCAGATCAACCGTGAACTGGTTGAAGCCAAAATTCAGCTGGAAAAACTGACCACCGAACTGGAAGCGAAAAACGTTTATCTTGAAGGCATTGCCAATCTCGACGGCTTGACCGAAATTTATAATCATCGCTATTTTCAGGAGTTTCTCGACAAGGAGATGAGTCGGAGTGTTCGTCTGAAAAATCATTTGAGCCTGATTTTGGCTGATATCGATAATTTCAAGAAATTCAATGACTTTTACGGCCACCAGGCGGGAGACTATGTTCTTAAAGAGGTCGCCGGACTCTGTGGCAGCTTGATCCGTGAGTATGACCTTGTCGCGCGTTACGGCGGGGAGGAGTTTGTGTTTGTACTGCCCGAGGCAGGCGAAGCTGAAGCTGCCGTGGTCGCTGAAAAAATTCGCTCGGCAATAGAACAGCATACGTTTCATTACGATAATGATGATTACCGGGTGACCAGCAGTTTCGGCGTGGCCGTTTCAGTGGTGTCGACAAGCCGATAAAAAGTCCGATTTGATTGAGCGGGCCGATAAGGCGTTGTATGCGGCCAAGAAAAAAGGTCGAAACAGGGTAGAGGTTTTCACGGAAAAGAGTGGCTGGTTCAAGAAATCCAAGTAGACTTATTTAGTTAACAATGGCAGGATGGGCTGATTGAGGAAAGAGAAGCAGATAGCCACCACGACATCAAGCACACCAGGAGAGTCAAAGGCTTTGACCGCTTTTGATTGTTAAAAACCTGATCAGGTTTTGTCGGTGTTTTTGGAGTTCTTGGTGGCAATATTTTTATAAAGGACAAGAGTACAATGCTCGACACAAAAATAGTGAATGAATTACAGCAGATCTGCGGCAAAGACCATGTGACAACCGAAAAGACTGATTTGATCTGTTATTCTTACGATGCTACACAGAAGCAGTTCCTGCCCGACGTTGTTGTTCATCCGGCAAGTCCCGAAGAGGTCAGCAAGATCATGAGGCTGGCGAATCGACACGCCATTCCCGTTTTCCCGCGCGGTGCCGGCAGCGGCTTCACTGGCGGCAGCCTGCCGGTCACAGGGGGGATTGTTCTGGGGCTGACCCGGCTTGATCAGATCATAGAGATTGATGAAGAAAATCTTGTTGCGACTGTTGAGCCCGGCTTGGTGACCGAACAGTTTCAGAAGGCGGTCGAACAGGTCGGTCTTTTTATCCGCCCGATCCGGCTTCCCTGAAATGTCGACCCTGGGCGGCAACGTCGCCGAATGTGCCGGGGGACCGCGGTGCGTTAAATATGGTGTCACCAAGGATTACATTATCGGTCTTGAGATCGTCACCCCGACCGGCGATATCATCAAAACCGGTGGACCGACCATGAAGGGTGTGGTCGGCTATGACCTGACCAAGTTGATCTGCGGCAGTGAGGGGACCCTGGCTGTCATCACCAAGATCATTATCAAGCTGTTGCCCAAGCCGGAAGCCAAGAAGACCATGCTGGTCCTGTTTGACTCCATCGATGGCGCTGCGCAGTCGGTATCCGCTATCATCAAGAACAAGATTATCCCGACCACTCTTGAGTTTATGGACAGCCGTACTCTTGATTGCGTGCGTGAAGGCACCGACCTTGACGTTCCCGACAGCGCCCGTGCCGTACTGATTATTGAAGTCGATGGGGATAAAGAATTTCTCAACAAGCAGGCCCATAAAATCTCCGAGATCGTCAAGCCTCTGGGCGTGGTTGAAACCCGAATTGCCGAAACCGCTGAGGAAAGTGAAGCTCTGTGGCAGATTCGGCGCTCCGTTTCAGCATCCCTGAGAAGAGTCAATCCGGACAAGTACAATGAAGATATCTGTGTTCCGCGTTCCAAGGTCCCCGAGATGATTCGCCGAATCGATAAAATCTCCGATACCTATCAGGTTCCGATTGTTAACTTTGGCCATGCCGGAGACGGAAATATTCATGTCAATATCATGATCGACGGCAAGATCGAAGGCGAAGCGGAAAAAGCGGAACAGGCGATAGAAGAAGTTTTCAAGGAAGCCCTGGCCCTTGGTGGGACCATGAGCGGCGAGCATGGCGTCGGCATCATGAAGGCCCCTTATATTCCGCTCGAACTGGCTGACACCGCCATCGACTACATGAAGACGATCAAGAAAGCTCTCGATCCAAAAAACATTCTCAATCCTGGGAAGATGTTTCCCAGTGATCAAAAGTAAATGAATAGAGAATTCAGAATTTAGAAGAATAGAAGGAAAAGATTGAGGTCCTTCTGGATTCTATCTTCCCAATTCTATATTCCAGGATTTATAGATAACTATGGCTAAATTGAAAAACTCGAAGAATACCGTGATGAAATCGAACGGTGCGTCAAATGCGGCGCCTGTCGAGCTCACTGTCCTGCCTTTGGAGCGGAAAACATGAAGGCCGAGTCGCCCGCGGGAAATCGCCCTGGCCGATGCCCTGCTCAAAGGCGATGTCGATCTCGAAGATCGGTTTCTGCTCGACATGTCGCAGTGTCTGTTGTGCGGGAGCTGCTATTCTCAATGTCCCAACAAAGTGCACACCGAAGATATCGTCGCTGCCACCAGGCGTGAAATTGCTGCACGCAAAGGATTGTCGACCTTCGGTTTCGGTGTCTCCACCGTTCTCAAGCATCAGGGCCTGATGAACCTGCTGGCCAAGACCGGCGGCAAGCTCTCCGGTCTGTTGTTTAAAAAACTTCCGGAAAACAGCGGCATGCGCCTGCGCTTTCCCGCCCCCTTTATCAGCTCGGACCGGACTCTGCCACCCGTGGCCAGCAAGCCCTTTCGTGAGCGCTATCCAGAATTCATCAAGGGGGAGGAAACACAGCCGACCGTACTGTTTTTACCGGTTGCGGCATCAATTATATGTACCCAGGCAGTGGTGACGCCCTGATCAAGGCGCTTAAATTTCTTGGTGTCAATATCATTATTCCCAAGGATCAGGTCTGTTGCGGTCTGCCCGCAGTCTCAGCCGGAGCAACCGATACCGTCGAACAGTTGGCCGCTGATAACCAGAAGATGTTTGCCGCCTATGACTACGATTATGTCGTCACCGCCTGTGCCTCCTGTCATTCCGGTCTGACCCAGATTTATCCCGCTATGAGCGATGGCGACAGCGACTATGCCGAGAAGGTCAAGGATATCTTTGTCTTTCTGGTTGAGCAGGGCTTTGCCGACAAGTTGAATCAACTCCCCAGAGTCGATCAACCGATCAGGGTCACATATCACGATCCTTGCCACTTGAGGAATCACGGCATCACCAGGAGCCGCGTGTGATCCTTAAATCCCTGCCGCAAGTGGAATTCCATGAGATGGAAGATGCCGGCAGCTGCTGTGGTTTAGGCGGGACTTATTCTGTCTATCACTACGACACCAGCAAGAAGATTGGAGCCAAGAAAGCATCTTCGATCACTGGCAGCGGCGCAGCTCTGGTTGCCACCGATTGTCCCGGCTGCATCATGCAGTTACAGGACAGTATCAATCACGCCGGGGAAAGCAGAGAGCGGTGCATATCCTCGATCTGGTTGCTGAAGCGCTACCGTAAACAAATCGGCGGTCAAGTCACTGAAGGGCGGCAAGTTTTGATTTTTGTCTCACCTGCTGTGCTCAGTGGTCTCTGCGTTAAAATATAAGAACATCTGGTTAGCTATTCCTCTCAAGTAATAGATAACCAGATGTTTAAAGATTCAGATTCTATTGACAGTCACGCCCCATGGATGGGCTCATGCGACCCTGGAAATAGAATCTTGAACGCAACCGGAATGAAGCGGATAACCCGATAAGATAATTCCTCGTGAGGATTCGCGATGCCAGAGCGTAAACCAGATTCCAGATACCCGCTGCGTAACCGTCTTCATGAGGTCATTTTTGAGGCGGACACCTTCGCAGGACGGCTGTTTGATGTCGTTCTGATCCTCTGTATCATCATCAGCGTTACGGTCGTCATGCTGGACAGCGTTTCCGGGCTTCAGGAGAAGTATGGGCGGCTTTTTCTTCTCCTCGAGTGGCTGTTTACCATCCTGTTTACCATTGAGTATTGCCTCCGGCTGAGTTGTCTCGGCAGGCCGCTGAAATATGTTTTCAGCTTTTATGGCATTGTCGATCTGCTGTCGATCTTACCCTCCTATGTCAGTCTGTTTCTGTCTTCGGGCAAGTATCTCCTGGTGATCCGTATTCTGCGTCTGCTCAGGATCTTCAGGGTTCTGAAGTTGGTCCAGTATGTTGGTGAGTCAAACTATCTGCAAAAGGCGTTATGGGCCAGCCGCAGGAAAATCGCTGTTTTTTTGTTGTCGGTTTTTCTTCTGATGATTATTTTCGGGTCTGTCATGTATATTGTCGAGGGGCCGGAAAATGGTTTTACCAGTATCCCCAGATCTGTTTACTGGGCCATTGTCACCATGACCACTGTCGGTTACGGAGATATCTCCCCGAGAACCAGCCTGGGCCAGGCTCTTGCTTCACTGGTCATGATCATGGGCTATGGAATTATTGCGATCCCGACGGGGATTGTGACATCAGAACTGACTTTCACGAAGTCTTTTCAACCCAGGTCTGCCCCGAATGTAGTGCTGAAGGGCACGAAAAAAATGCCAGACATTGCAAGTATTGTGGTGCCGAGCTGAATCCTCTGCAACAGCCCCAGGCTTGATCAGACCCGACTGGGAATCAGCTCAATTTACTGTAGACTTGTCGTCTTTTCTTCCCGGAATCTTAAACTCTTGCGCAGAGGCTGTTAGCAAACCCTTCAGCGGGGGGATTTGTTTTACTGCGGAATCTGGTCCAGTTCTTCCCAGCGCCGGTAAGCGCTCTCCAGGGCTTCGTCAACTTCCTTTAAGCGTTGTTTAAGCTCGTTGACCAAGCTGACTTTATCACCTTTGTAATTTTCAGGGTCAGCCAACTGCTCATGAATGCTCGCTTGCTCTGTTTCCAATGCGTCTATCTGTTCAGGCAGCTCTTCCAGCTCCCGCTTTTCCTTGAAACTCAGCTTCCGGGGTCGCTCGGTCCTTCTAGGTTTTTGGCAGGTTTTCTTTGTCCTTGACCTCGGCAGGTTGGCGCATGGCCAGCCAGTCGTCGTAGCCGCCAATAATCTCTTCGATCTGACCCTGGCCGTCGAACACCAGTGAACTGGTCACGACATTATTGAGAAAAGTTCGATCATGGCTGACCAGCAGGACAGTCCCTTTGTAGTCGAGCAGTAACTCTTCCAGCAGGTCCAGTGTCTCCATGTCGAGGTCGTTGGTCGGTTCATCCAGAATCAGAAGATTGGCCGGGCGGGTGAAGAGCTTGGCCAGCAATAGGCGATTTTTTTCACCGCCGGAGAGGACCTTGACCGGAGTTCTGGCCCGTTCCGGACTGAAGAGGAAATCTTGTAAATAACCGTAAATGTGGCGCGGTTGGTCGTTAATGATCACCTGATCATGGTCGTCAGCGATATTCTGTTTGACGCTTCGATCCTCATCTAATTGATTGCGGAGTTGATCAAAGTAGACTGTTTGCAGATTGGTTCCGAGTCGCAACTGACCGGAACTTGGCCTGAGCTCACCGGTCAGGATCTTCAGCAGGGTTGTTTTGCCGCTGCCGTTCGGGCCGATCAGGCCAATGCGATCGCCGCGCATGATCCGAAGGTTCAGGGTGTTGACAACCGGTTTGCCGCTGTCCGGATAGTTGAAGCTGAGTTGTTGTGCTTCAATGACAATTTTTCCGCTTTTTGCCCCCTGCTCAAGCTGTAAACGCACATTCCCGGTTCGCTCCCTGCGTTGCTGGCGTTCCGAGCGCATTTTCTGTAGATCTCTGACCCGCCCCATGTTACGGGTTCGACGAGCCTTGATCCCTTTGCGAATCCAGATCTCTTCTTCCGCCAGTTTCTGGTCAAAGCGGGCCCAATCCTGTTCCTCAGCATGCAGAACGTCCTGTCGCCGCTGCAGAAAGGTGTCGTAGTCGCAACGATAATCCTGCAGACGCCCGCGGTCCAGTTCAACGATGCGGGTGGCCAATGTCCGGGTGAAAGAACGGTCGTGACTGATAAAAATCAAACTTTTGCGCAAGCGTAAGAGAAAGTTTTCCAGCCAGCAGATGGCCTCAATGTCCAGATGATTGGTCGGTTCGTCCAGGAGCAGGAGGTCCGGGTTCTGGACCAGGGCAGCCGCTAAAAGGGCGCGGCGTTTCAGGCCTCCTGAGAGCGCTTCCAGCTGATCCTCAGGGTTGAGGTCCAACTGGCTCAGGGTTTGGTCGATCTGCAGGCCGGCCTGCACCGCATCCAACCCCTGATCGGCTAAAATGTTTTTGAGCCAGTGATTGATTGTCCCCGTCCAGTTCGGTGGAAATTCCTGCGGGACATAAGCGGACTGAATGTCCTGATTGCGGGTGATTTCTCCGGAGTCTGGAAGGATGTCACCATTGATCAGGTGCATCAGGGTTGACTTTCCGGCCCCGTTTCGCCCCAGCAGGCAGATTCTGTCCCCCGCTTCGATGTGAAGGTTGGCATCATCCAGCAGTTTGGGACCGCCAAAGGCATGTGAAACTTTGTTCAGAGAGAGGATGTTCATGATGTTTCTGATACCCGATCTGTTTTAAATAGGTCGCTCAATAATCAACAGGGCGCTGTTGAATATCCTACGTTATCTGCGCTTTTATCTCTTTCTGCTTCTGTAACCTGCTGAAATTGCATATTTATGAATTTGGCACGAGGTTTGAAGTATATAAAATAACAAAATAACCAATAGACCTTCAAATTAACCATAATGCAAGAGGAGATTAACATGAAAAAGCAGACAGCAGCCATAGCCATTGCGAGTGTTTTTGCCTTTGCTTCTATCTTTGCTGCAGCAGCAACTCATCTGGATGAAAGAGAGCTGGGCATCGGTCAATATAATGAGCGAGCCCACTTCAATGCACCTCGCCCGGACGAGCGTGAACTGGGAATCGGTGAGTTCAGAGAAGTTGCTCACAATTCAGTCGAGCGTTTGGATGAGCGTGAACTGGGAATCGGGGAGTACAATACCCGTGGCTAGTGTCAACTGAACGCAGTCGGTTTGAACCAGGGACAATCGAGCTAAAGACAAGAAAGGGGCCTCAGCAAGGCCCTTTCTTGTGCCTGTTTGTCTACCGGTTCAGCTCATAGATAACAACGGTTGAGCGGCCCTTCTGCAGCAGGTTTTTGCTGCTGTATTTAATGACCATGACCAGTTCTTCCTGGCCGTCATTATCTGCGTCAGAGACGCCGAAGTCAGCCAGATAGCCTTTTTGTGTTGATGTCCTCCACAGTTCGTTGAGAGCAAAGCCGTCCCATTTAAAGGCAACAATTCGGCTTTCGGTAAAGTTGCGATAGCGACGCATGATCCGGGGCCTTCATTTTGAGCGGCCAGGATTTCACCTGATGGGAGTCTGAGCAGTCTTTTCTGGATGTAGATAGGCTGAACCGATTCGATGTCTTTTTCGGCGCGGTTGTAGAAGAATTCTTCGCTGCCGCCAAAATTATCACTTGATTCCCACAGTCGTGACAGTTGTCCGGTGGCAACGTTCAGGTAGTCTCCAGCGCTGATGTAGGCGTAAATATCGCCATCCGCTCCCGCAAGGCGAGTGAAACTGAAAAAGCTGCCACCGGGGGAGGCAATCGTTTCAGCTTTGGTGATTTCATCCTGCTGTCGAATCAACCTGACTGCCGGTGCGGTAAATGGTGTTTCCGTACTGTCCACCAGCTGACCAATTAAAATTTTACCCTGTTGGGGGAGGTCGATGACTCTTAACAGCCAGGGGAGCCCGTCGCTGATAGTCTGATAACGGTCATTTCTGTATTCAATAACAAACGAGCGGACTCTGGTCCCGTTATTAGCGCTGACATAGAGTTCGGGGGTTCCGTTATTGTCAAGGTCGATACTGTCCAGGCTCAAGGCATGCAGCCCACCTTTGAGTTCAATTGTCGTCACCAGATTCAATTGGCCCTCGACGATCCGCAGGATCTGAATATGGTCCTCCATCGCGACGGCGGTTTCTGCCCGGCCATCGTTATCATAGTCAGCGACCGCCAGACCGACGGGATTTCCTTCAAGATTCGGTCCCATCCAGATGGTGCCGCTCTGCTCACGGCTGCGGATAATGCCGGGGTTTTCCAGACGCTCATCCTGTTTGCCGATTCCCACCGCCCCCAGCAGGTTATCGACGGCGCGGTTTAATGTCGACTTGCTTTGTTTTGGTGGTTCGCCGGCTCTGAATGTGTTCTGGATCATGGAGGGCGAGGGCAGGGCGGAGAGCTGGCCTGCGTCGTACCGGTAGCTCTTGACGACAACTCCTTCAGTGTTCTTGATCTGCAGATTGGAGCCATTGAGAGTGAAGGTGAGTTGGGCGACTTCACCGCTGCCGGGCTCCAGCCATTTCAGGTGGGGCAGGCCATTTTTCAGCTCGGCTTCAAGGACGCGAGTGTCCGCGGTGGATGAAAAGCTAACAGGAACCTGCTCAAAGCGTTTGACCTGGGCTCCTTTTTCAGGCGGAACCTGCGAGGTAATGACCTTGGCATAGGAATAGCCCGATTTGACCTGGCTGACTCGTATGTATCCCCTGACCTGTTCAAGAGTGCCGAGGATCTCTTTGGTCTCGGGATGGATGATTTTTTCACCGGGTGTGGTGAGGCTTAAAATATCGCCTTCCTTGAGCCCGGATGTCGCGTCGAGATCGATCAGAAACTGATCGCCGACCGGCATGACGATGACACCACTTATGGGGGCGAAATCATCCTTGATCTGTTGCGGCAGTTCAGCCAGGGACGGAAGAGGGAAGAGCGTAACGAGGAGCAGACATAATTTTATGATCAGTTTCATAACCCACCTGTTCATTGGTTGTTGGAAGCATGTTGGTTCAACAGGCGCGTATTTTAACGGCTTTACCGATGAATGGAAAGTCAGAAGACCGATATGGCAGAAAAAAAAGCCCGCTGCATGGGCAGCGGGCTTTTTAATTCAGCCGTTCGCTTCTAAATAAAGATTAGAAGTTTACGAACAGACCTGAGTGGACTTTGAAGACTTCTTCTGCGCCAGGAGCGTCTACATCTTCGTAGGCAACCTGTGCTCTAAGATCAGTATTTGCCATCAGCTTGTAAGCGACACCGGCAGCCAGGAACATAGCTGAATCAGCAGTTGTCTTGTCATCATCTTCCGGCTCAAGGTAGGCAGCAGATGCGCCAAGAGTCGTAGCGTCGTTCAGTTTAACAGTGGTGTAAACGCGAAGGCCAAGAACACCTGCGTTAGCAGATACTGCATTAGCTGCTGCATACTGGTTTTGAAGATGTTGTAAGGACGACCCAGGACTTCTTTAATGTTGTCAAGGCCAACACCGATAGCGTTCAATGATCCCAATCGCCGAAGTCATTACCAAGAACCTGGTACTGAACTTCACCATCATCAGCGCCCTGAGCGTAGTAAACTTGGCCACCAACGGTGATCATTTCAGAGGCAGCGAAAGCAGCGTCAACAAAACCCTGCAGACCCATGGCGTCTACATTGTCGTCAGCATCGCCAGTGAAGTAATCGATTTCAGCGGTCAGCTTGAGGGCTTCAAGGTTGAATACGGTGTCAACACCAATCATGTAAACATCTTCTTCGTTAGCGTCACCAGTGCCGGTATCACCTTTTTGGCCACCGAAGAAAACGTTGGCAGCATACATGTCGGTTTTGTGACCGACGTTACCACCATAGAAATAATCATCAGAATTAGTTGTGGTTGAACCGTTGTCGTCGGTCAGCATGAAGAACAGAGTGACCGGAACAGCGCCCTTGATGGTGGCTTTGAAGCCGTTGCTTTGACCGTTAAGGGTTGCGCCTTTACCGAATTCAACATACTGCTGACCGGCGCGCAGTGAAAACGCATCAAAGTCGAGGTCGATGTGAGCACGGTCCCACTGAAGGTTACCGTTAGAATCGTTAGCCATGCGGCCTGAACCGAAGGTGTTGCCTGAACCCCAGTTGGACTCGGTCCAGTCTGTACGGAAGGTTACGCTTACGCCATCAGCGATGGAGAACTTGCCGCCAACCCGCAGGCGCTGGCTGAAATAGCTGTTGGTGTTTTCGCCACCGGCGTCGGTGTAGTTAAACAGGACACGCATCTGACCGGACAGACCCAGGCGATCTTCAGCCATTGCAGGTGCTGCGAATACCGCGATCGCCAGCAGGGCGACCATGACTTTCACAAATTTGCTCATTTTTTGTTACCTCCTTAAGGTAAGAAAAGTGCCGAACTATTCGGCGTTGGACAACGTTGTGTAAATATTCTTACTGCTCGACTTCAAATTCATAACCGCAGGCCGGGCACTTGACCCGTGATATCACCGGCTTACCGGCGCAGCGGCAAGGAGTGTGAGCGTCATTGCAAAAATCATGAACCTGAACAAGTTGGAATGTCTCCTGGATGGCATATAAAACTAAATCATTGATATCTTCTCAGCATTTACTGTGCCAAATTAGTATTTATTTTTGTTTTGGTCGTAAGTTACTGAAATTAAAATGTTAAATTTCCATACATGATGTTCCCATAGTGCATCTTTGTTCTCTTGTTGTTTTTCTGCAACATGGAGTTGTTGAATCTGCAACACATCATTGCTTTTTCGATATACAGTCAGTTGTAGGCAGCTGTGTTATGTTTTTATCGACTTCAGTCGGTTACCCCGCTGGTCCAGGGGAGATATTATAGTCATCTGCCGTCTTTTGTTTATTATTTTTCCGTTAGCATTTTTTGCAGCAGTTGCTTCAGCGCATCCGCCATCAGTGGATCGCCGTCTCGGAAAACCTTGTACTGACGATCAATCAGAACCACCCTCGGGATCAGGTACAGGTTGAGCGCGCGCGCCATCGAGCCGTTATCGAGAAGGATGAGATCCGGCTTTCTGAATTTGTTTTCATCGAAGTAGCGATTGACGCTTGTGGGCGTTTCCTGGACGAAGACTTCAATATATTTGATTTTGTTTTTATCGAGGTAGTCATGGAGCTTGGATATCTCACGACTCTGCTGTCCGCAGGTCGGGCACCACGTTGTTCCGATTTTCAGCAGGATGGGCTGGCCTCTAAACTGCTCGATGGTCATTTCGTCGCCGTTGAGCATCTGGCCCGTTAAGGGTGGGAGATGCTCTCCCGGTTGCAATGACCAGCCGGCCTCTGGTGATAGAAACAGGGTCGTCAGTGCAAGCAGCAGATAAATTGTCAATCGAGGCATTTTTTATTCCCGCTTTAAATCATTTTGATCCGTAGGGCAGAACGCCTGTTTCAATTGCAAACTGAATTGCAAGTATATTTTTTTGCTCGTAGCAGTCAATTAAAAAATTATTAATTGAAGGCAACATATAGGAATTACTGAATATATTGGAATAAAACGGTATTTGTTCCGGCTTGGTACTGCGGTGTCATTTCCGGGGTAACTAGGGGACTTTAAAAGGTTTGGACAGTTATATTTTTAACCCCGGATTTCGGACGCTCACTATGGTGTAACGGATATCTTGTTTTGAGGTGAGTCATTTTTTTTGATGGGCGAAGAATGGGAGGGCGTGATGACTTGAATTCCTCCCTCCTCTTTTGCCGGAGGAGGGAGTTTTGAAACCTTTTTAGTGGGCCGGCTGGCAGAGTTCGGTCAGCACACCGCCGCTGGCTTTTGGATGAAGGAAGGCAATCATGCTGTTATGGGCACCACGACGTGGGGCTTGATCGATGAGGCGAACGTCCTTTTCTTTCATCTCTTCAATCGCTTTAGCAACATCTTCGACTTCGTAAGCGATGTGGTGAATGCCTTCACCTTTTTTTCAATAAATTTAGCGACCGGTGATTCTGCACAGGTTGGTTCGAGCAATTCAATGCGGCTTTCACCGACGACAAGAAAGGCCACTTTGACCTTCTGGTCTTCGACCACTTCTGAGCCTTCGAATTCCATTCCCAGTTGGTCACGGTAAAAGGGGATAGAGGCGTCGAGGCTGTTCACTGCAATTCCGATATGGTTGATTTTTTTAGTGTTCATTTGAAAATCCTTTAGAATTTAGAAGATAGAATTTAGAATCCAGGTGCAAAGCAAGAATCAAGATTATCTGGATTCTGAGTGCTTGATAGCCTTTGAATAGGCTTCTAATAATTTACTTGTTTCTAGCAGAGTTTGCTCTAATTCCATATCGTGCCCATATTCAAGATCTTTTGCAAGAATGAGGTAGTATCTGGACTCTTCCAGCGAACCTTGAGCTATGTTTAGGAAGCGAACCTTATCTTTTGGACTTCTTTTTTTAAATCCTTCTGCAATATTTGCCGCTATTGATACAGCCGAACGCCTTAATTGAGAAGTCAATCCAAACCGTTCATTGCTCGGAAATTGATCTGTGAATCTGTATGTCCGCAAAACGAATTTATGAGCTTTTTGCCAAACAATCAGATCTTCAAAGCAATTTGCTTTTTTCAGCAATGCTCCCCTCCCACTTGCTGGATGTGTTAGAAGACAGACTTATCTGAATTCTCTCTTCTATATCCTATATTCTGGCATTGCTAATGTCTTTTGAAGGCTTCGATCAGCCGTCTGGCGGCAGCACCCGGAGCTGTGGTTCCATTCAGTACGCCGGCCTGGACTTGTCCCAGCATGGCGGCAACATTTTTGTCACGGCGGAACAGTTCTTTCAGCTCTTCCTGGACCAGGGTCCACATCCAGTCGTTGGCCTGCAGACGGCGTTTTGTTTCAAATTCTTCATGTTTCTTCATAATGGCGACGAAGCTCAAAATGTTGTTCCAGACATCGTCGACGCCTTCCTGATGCAGGGCGCTGCAGAGCAATGCGGGAACCCGCCAGTGGACGCTTTTCGGTTTGAGCAGATGCAAGGCATTTTCATACTGCTGTCGGGCCAGTTCGGCTTTGGGGCGATTGTCGCCTTCCGCTTTGTTGACCAGGATGGCATCGGCAATTTCCATGACGCCTTTTTTGATGCCTTGGAGCTCGTCGCCGGCATTGGGAATCTGCAGCAGCAGGAAAAAGTCAACCATTGAGGCAACAGTCACTTCTGACTGACCGACGCCAACCGTTTCGACAATGACAACGTCATAACCCGCAGCTTCACACAGCAGCATTGTTTCCCGGGTTTTGCGGGCCACTCCGCCCAGGGTGTCGCCAGAGGGGGATGGGCGGATGAAGGCATTCTTTTCGCGTGCCAGTTCTTCCATGCGGGTCTTGTCGCCAAGGATAGAGCCACCGGACAGTTGCGAGGTCGGATCAACGGCCAGAATAGCAATTTTGTGGCCGGCTTTGATCAGGTGCATGCCGAGAGCTTCTATGAATGTGCTTTTGCCGGCTCCAGGGACACCGGAAATGCCGATGCGGATCGATTTGCCTGAATCAGGCAGAAGTTCGTCCAGCAGGTCGGCGGCTTTGGCTGAGTGATCCGGATTGCGACTTTCAATCAGGGTGATGGCTTTGGCGAGGGGGCGGATGTTGCCGGAGCGGACACCGTCAGATAGTTGTTGAACGTTGGGCATGGTTTCGTGCCTGAGCAGGACTCCAGAATCCAGTTATATAGAATTTAGAATCCAGAAGAAGGAATGCAGAAGCCGGTTTACATATCCAATCTTCTGGATTCTGTATTCCGACTTCTGCATTCTGGTTTTTACTTACTTACCTTCGATCGCATCCATGGTCTGGATACCCGATACGGTGATCGGGGTGCCCGGGCCAAAAACTTTGGCAGCGCCGGCGGCGAAGAGGGCATCGTAATCCTGGTGTGGGATAACACCGCCACAAACAACGGCGATATCTTCGGCGCCCAGTTTTTCAGTTCTTCAACCAGCTGAGGAACCAGGGTCTTGTGACCAGCGGCAAGGCTGGAGACGCCGACAACGTGGACGTCGTTTTCGACGGCCATCTTTGCAGCTTCCTCCGGGGTTTGGAAGAGTGGGCCGACATCCACGTCAAAACCGGCGTCAGCGTAAGCCGTCGCCACAACTTTGGCACCACGGTCATGGCCGTCCTGGCCCATCTTGGCAATCAGAATACGGGGACGACGACCCTCACGTGCGGCAAAGTCGTCAACGCGCTTTTGCAGTTCGTTAAAATCGTTATCTTCGCTCACGACAGATCCGTATGCTCCAGAAACAAGTTTAATTTCGGCTTTATGGCGGCCGAAAACTTTTCCATGGCGTCTGAAATCTCACCGACTGAGGCGCGCAGGCGAGCTGCATTGACGCTCAGTTCAAGCAGGTTTTCTTCACCACTTTCGCAGGCTGCGGTGATGGCGTCAAGGGCCTGTTGACAGGCTGCTTCATCGCGATCGGAACGCATTGTCTGGAGACGTGCGATCTGGGATTCACGAACCGCCGCATTGTCAACATCGAGAACGTCGATCTGATCTTCTTCGGCCAGCTTGTACTTGTTGACGCCGACGATGACGTCGCGGCCTGAATCGATTGCAGCCTGCTTTTTGGCAGCTGATTCTTCGATGCGCAGCTTCGGCATGCCCGATTCGATCGCCTTGGTCATGCCGCCCAGCTCTTCGATCTCATCAAGAATCTTTGTTGCTTCTTCGATCAGTGAGTTGGTCAGAGACTCAACATAGTAGGAACCGCCAAGCGGGTCAACGACGTTGCAGATTCCGGTCTCTTCCTGAATGATCAGCTGGGTGTTACGCGCGATACGAGCTGAATGGTCGGTCGGCAGGGCAATCGCTTCATCAAGAGCATTGGTGTGCAGGGACTGGGTACCGCCCAGAACTGCGGCCATCGCTTCGATGGTGGTCCGCACAACGTTGTTGTATGGATCTTGCTCAGTCAACGACCAGCCACTGGTCTGGCAGTGGGTCCGCAGCATGGAAGACTTGGGGTTCTGCGGGTTGAACTGCTTCATCAGTTTGGCCCACAGGAAACGTGCTGCACGCAGCTTGGACGCTTCCATGAAGAAGTTCATGCCCATGGCGAAGAAGAAGGAGAGGCGCGGTGCAAAAGCGTCTACATCCAGGCCCTTGGTAATGGCGGCGCGGACATACTCGAGGCCGTCGGCCAGAGTGAAGGCCAGTTCCAGAGCGTTGTTGGCTCCTGCTTCCTGAATGTGGTAGCCGGAAATTGAGATCGAGTTGAATCTCGGCATCTTCTGACTGGTGTATTCAATGATGTCACCGATGATCTTCATCGACGGAGTCGGCGGATAGATGTAGGTATTGCGAACCATGAACTCTTTCAGGATGTCGTTCTGGATCGTACCTGCCAGCTGCTCCGGCTTAACGCCCTGTTCTTCGGCGGCAACGATGTAGTTGGCCATGATCGGCAGGACGGCACCGTTCATGGTCATCGATACGGAAACTTTGTCGAGCGGGATTTCGTCGAAGAGGATTTTCATGTCCTCAACGGAATCGATGGCAACACCGGCCTTGCCGACATCGCCGACTACCCGTGGGTGGTCGGAATCGTAACCGCGGTGGGTGGCCAGGTCAAAAGCGACTGAAAGTCCCTGCTGACCGGCAGCGAGGTTACGCTTGTAAAATGCGTTCGACTCTTCGGCGGTTGAGAAGCCGGCATACTGACGTACGGTCCAGGGCGACCGGCATACATGGATGCCATCGGACCGCGGACGAATGGTGCGATACCGGGCATTGTGTCGGCTGTTTCCAGCCTTCGATGTCGGCAGCAGTGTAAAGAGGTTTGACGGTGATGCCTTCCGGGTGTCCCATTTGAAATCGGAGAGATCGTCGGTCTTTTTCTCCTTTTTCGCCTTGGCCTCCCAGTCAGCGACGGTTTTTTTCGAATGACTCATAGCTTTGTCCCTTCTCTGTTTTTCTATGACGAGGCAGCTGTATATCATAAGCGCAAAATAGCGTGTATTGAAAATAATGTGAAATGCACGACAGCAGAGGTAAGCGGTCGATATCGGCAGTTAACGGGTTACGACCGCCAGGACCTGTACGGTCCCCCCTTCTTTTGAGAGTAAGCGATGCTTGACGGTCGAGTCAAAGTAGACGGCATCCCCTTTCTCCAGGGTGAAGCGCTCGTTGTCGAGAATGATTTCAGCGGTGCCGCTCAGGATCAGTAAAAACTCTTCCCCTTCGTGGTTGTACAGAGTCTCTTCCTTGGCTCGCTCATTGACCGTCAGCAGGAAGGGCTCCATTTTTTATTTTTTTGCGGTAGGACAGGGTTTCGTAGGTGTAGCCGTGTTTGGTCCCGTCTTTTGAGATGACGCGGCTGACGATGCGGCGTTCATGGCGGCGAACGATTTCATAGCGCGTTGTGCCTTCTCCTTCTTCAAAAAAATGGCTCATTTTGACATCGAAAAAGCGAGCGATTTTAGACAGTGTGGCGATTGGAGGAGAGACATTGTTGTTTTCAATTTGTGATATGAGAGCGGGGGAAAAGCCTGTTTCATTGGCTACGTCCTGAAGGGTCAGTTTTTTTTCTTTGCGTAACGCTTTAATCTTTTGCCCGATATTGAATTCCATGGAAAATCCAGCTCCGTTGTCTGTCGGTATCGTCCGATTTGGCTTTGACTGAAAATGCAACCGAATAGTTTAATCTGAAACCGAGTTTCGTTGTTCTCCGGGCGGTGATTGTGCCCACTATCGATAAGATTTTAAGGCAATTATTTTATTTTGGTCGCATATGTTTCGATCAGGCGTTTGGCCTTGAATTGAGTGCAAATATAAAAGGGTTTTATTTTAAGCTTTTCGTATATCGGACATGCCGGTAAATGTCAACTTATAATTTTATTGTGAGTAAAAAGATTTAGTTCTTTTAAATACTTTTTCAAGGGGTTTTCAAGGGGCTGTGTCTGCTCCGTGAATCGTCTGTAAATTTACGGGTGAAAAAACTCTTGACAATCACTAATCACTGACTATTATTGTCCATTGTTAGCACTCAATCAACTCGAGTGCTAACAATGGAGTCAGAGCATCGATTCAGGCGATATCTGGATCGGTTTACGCTGGAATATCCCTATAGCGGCCGTCATGGCACCATATTGAAAGTGAAAGGAGCATCACAGTATGAATATCAGACCATTGCAAGATCGTATCATCGTTGAGCGCGTTGAAGAAGAGAGCAAGACCGCAGGTGGTATCATCATCCCTGATACTGTTTCCAAAGAGAAGCCTCAGGAAGGTGTTGTTGTCGCTGCCGGTAAAGGAAAGTGACTCCAGAAGGTAAGGTTCTGCCTTTGGACCTTAAAGCCGGCGACAAGGTTCTGTTTGGCAAATATGCCGGTAGCGAGATCAAGGTAGACGGTAAAGAGTACCTGATCATGCGCGAAGACGACATCCTCGGCGTTGTAGAATAGGCAATTACGCTTTTGCGTCCCCAGCGGCGTTACTGTGCTCGTGCCTTGCTGGAACGCAAAATCGAAATTGCTCCACCAGTTGCGGTCGACAAATTTGTCGGGAATAAAACTAGGTGGAGTCGTTGGTTCTAATTAACAATAAAAAGACTATGAAGGAGTTTTTATATTATGGCTAAAGAGATCAAATTTTCCCAAGATGCACGCGCCCTGATTCTTGATGGCGTCAACACCCTGGCGAATGCTGTTAAAGTAACCCTCGGCCCCAAGGGTCGCAACGTTGTTATCGACAAGTCTTTCGGTGCTCCACTGATCACCAAGGACGGCGTAACCGTTGCCAAAGAGATTGAACTTGATGATAAGTTTGAAAACATGGGTGCTCAGCTGGTCAAGGAAGTTGCATCCAAAACGTCTGACGTCGCTGGTGACGGAACGACCACTGCAACCGTTCTTGCTCAAGCCATCTATCAGGAAGGTGTCAAGCTGGTGACCGCCGGTCATAACCCGATGGAAATCAAGCGTGGTATTGACAAGGCTGTTGTTGTTGCTGTTGCCTTTCTGCAGGAACTGTCCAATCCAGTTCAGGACCACAAGGAGATTGCTCAGGTCGGAACCATTTCAGCCAACAGTGATGAGACCATCGGTAACATCATTGCCGAGGCCATGGAAAAAGTTGGTAAGGAAGGCGTTATCACTGTCGAGGAAGCCAAGGCCATGGAAACCAGCCTCGAAACTGTTGAAGGTATGCAGTTTGATCGCGGTTACCTGTCTCCTTACTTTGTTTCCGATGCTGAGCGCATGGAAGCAGCCATGGACGATCCGTTGATCCTGATCTACGACAAGAAGATCAGCACCATGAAAGACCTGCTCCCCGTTCTTGAGCCGGTTGCCAAGCAGGGTCGTCCGCTGATGATCATCGCTGAGGATGTGGATGGCGAAGCACTGGCTACTCTGGTTGTCAACAAGCTGCGCGGCACCATCAACGTTTGTGCCGTTAAAGCTCCAGGCTTCGGTGATCGCCGTAAAGCGATGCTCGAAGATATCGCTATCCTGACCGGTGGCCAGGTGATTTCTGAAGAAGTTGGCTTCAAGCTTGAAAACGCAACCGTTGATATGCTCGGTACCGCTAAGCGCATTGTTGTCGACAAGGATAACACCACCATTATCGATGGTGCCGGCGACGAAGCTTCCATCGAAGGTCGCGTTAAGGTGATTCGCGCCCAAATTGATGAGACCAGCAGTGATTACGATCGTGAAAACTGCAGGAGCGGCTGGCAAGCTGGTTGGCGGAGTAGCTGTTGTTAAGGTTGGTGCCGCAACTGAGACCGAGATGAAAGAGAAGAAAGCTCGCGTTGAGGATGCCCTGCATGCGACCCGCGCTGCTGTTGAAGAGGGTATCGTCCCTGGTGGTGGTGTTGCTCTGTTGCGTTGTGTTCCTGCCGTTGCCGCTCTTGAGCTTGAAAACGAGCAGCAGTTCGGTGTTCAACTGGTGCTGCGTGCACTCGAAGCTCCACTGCGCCAGATCGCTGTTAACGCCGGTGTTGAAGGTGCTATCGTCACCGATAAGGTGGCTAACGGTAAGGGTTCATTCGGCTTCAATGCTGCAACTGACGAGTATTGCGACCTGCTCGAAGCTGGTATCCTCGATCCAACCAAGGTGACCCGTAGTGCACTTCAGAACGCAGCTTCTGTTGCTGGCCTGATGCTGACCACCGAAGCGATGATTGCTGACAAGCCTTCTGAAGATGCTGGTGCTGGTATGCCTGCTATGCCTGGTGGCATGGGCGGTATGGGTGGCATGGGCGGCATGATGTAATTCGCCCCCCCAAGTGTCCATTTAGCATAAAAAGCCCCGCTGGATTCATTTCCGGCGGGGCTTTCTTTATGCTCGTGTCGTCGCTCGCAAAACAGATCCTCCTTAAAAAAGGGGGAATGTCAGCTCGTTACCACGCACAGGGGAGGGGACGATTTTTCACAGTGTTTCAGCGCACGATCAATTCCTGACTTCTGTCGCGCGGGAGCGGTTTGACTGTCACCGCCGTTGTCTCGTCACCGTCGATACAAAGGACCTCGACCGCAGATTCGTCCTTGCCTTTACCATAGGTGGCGACGATGGCGGCGGCAAGTTCGAGTTCTTTCTGTTCGACTGCACCGCAAAGCACTCCGAGAGGTCCGCTGAAATTGTTACAGCGCATTTTTATGTGGCCGGGTTGTGCCTGTTGCTGCAGGGCGTCGTTGTCGGCCCGATTGCGGCCAACCACCAATTTAGCCGTATCGGACAGGCGGAACTGGCGCCCGGCTTTAAGCAGTTCGACATCGTGGACGGTTGCTTCCGTGTCATGCTCGAGCAGGTCGCGCAGCTGGTTGGAAAATCCCTCCTCGGTCAGGAGGCAGCCACCGGCTGAGGCCGGAAAGTCCGTGTAGCCCCAGGCTCTGGCCAGTGCCTGCTGTGGTTTGCGGGTGCGTCCTTGAAAATCGAGCAATTGTTCACGGTCGACCAGTCCCGATTCTTCCATGGGGGTTATCGGCAGGCGCTTTGCACTCAATGGTCGCAGGACCCGGTCAGGAAAACCGGATAGCTTGGCGACCGATCTCAGGGCATTGGCATTTTGGCTCATAGGGCGCTGGCCCAGCACTTCTCCGGAGAAGAGAAAGTCGTAGCCGTCTTTTTCCATCCTTCCGCCGGCCAGCCGGAACATCATGGCGTGGCAGTCTATGCATGGGTTCATATTTCGTCCATAGCCGTATTGGGGGGCTTTGACCATATCGAGATGGATATCGCCGATATCTTCTATGATCAGCGGGTAGCCGATAACTTCAGCCGCCTTTTTCGCCTTTTCAGCACCAAAAAAGGGGGTGACAAAGGCGATTCCCGTCACTTCAATCCCTTGACGCATCAGGGTCATGGCGGCAAGACTGCTGTCGAGGCCACCTGAAATTAGTCCAAGTGCTTTACTCATTTAATTTACTCCGATTTCAATTGTTCGATGTTGATTGATTATGTCATAGAAAGGATCTGAATATAAAGGGGGCGCGGATTTATAAGGTATGGAGCAATCAGGTCCGAGGTGGCATTGCCGGCAGTCGAACATCAAAAAAAGGGAGGGTCGTTTCCGACTCCCCCCTTTATCAGATCAGTGCGAAAATCAGTCTTTCTTTTTTAGTTTCTTCTTTTTTTTCGGAAATTTCTTCAACTTGAGCTTCTTCAATTTCTTCTTCGGCATCGTTGACGCCTTTTTTGAAATTACGCAGCCCTTTTCCGAGGGCACTTCCAACCTGAGGTAGCTTTCCGGCACCGAAGATGATCATGACCAGCACCAGAATAATCAGTAGTTCCTGTGTTCCCAAACCAAACATGTGAAGCCTCCCTGTATCTAACCCTCTTTTGTGATCCGACTGAAATTTGTATGATTAATCTACAAACATACACCTGTTTTGTTAAAAAACAACGAAACATAGCGCTTGTTGCGGAAGATTCTAGCGCTCGAAAACATGAACTTGAGGACAGGGAATAAATAATTGTTATAATTAAGAATTGCGCAAAAAAGTCCGGCTTCACATTCGGAGGAGCGCCTGTGAAAAAGATAAAGCAGTTGATTGTTTTCCTGGTTGTGGCAATGATTGCCCTGTTGTGCCTGCCTCTGTTCGATATGATCTACCTTTATCCGTCAACGACTCAACTGGTGATCAAAAAGCTGGCTCAGGATGCAGAACATCTGGGGCAGTACCTGACGACGGAATTGACGTCAGAGGGAGGGACTGTCGATGTTGAACGCCTGCCGGCCATGGTTGAGTCTTTTGAGCTTGAATCGATCAGCCTCTACGGGACCGATGGGGCTTTACTGTTTTCGACGGCTGATGGCCGAGAGCGACAGCGGGACTTCCAGGCTTTAGGTCTGCTTAAGCGGGGTCAGCTGTTTTCGCGTACCGTGATCGCTGCCGGAGAGGATACCCCGCGTCAGTTGATCGAAGTTCAGTTGCCCGTGTTTCGCCGGGGAGCGTTGGAGCGCATTGTCGTTTTGATTCAGGATATGACCTCGGTCAGGTCAGGGCTGGACGATTTGATTTCTCAGGCAACTGTTTTTTTACTGTTGGTGACTGCATTTGTTTTTGTCGTTGTTGTGTTGACGACAAGGCAGGCGTATATGGCGATCAACAAACAGATTGAGGGTGAGAAACAATTGTCGGCAAGCCGGAATCAATTGGCAAAAAAGCATCAGGAGCTGGAGCAGGTTTTCGATCTGGTCGAGCAGGCCAAGCAGGAGTGGCAATTGGCCCTTGACTGCATCACTGATATGATTTTCATGATTGATGGGGAGGGCCGGATCAGACGCTGCAATGAGGCTCTGATCCGCTTTTTGGGTTTGTCCTACCTGGATGTTCTGGGTAAAAACTGGCAAAAGGTTCTGTTTAAAAAGAACCGGCCGACCATGAGCCTGGATCGACAGAATACCCAGGTCTACCATGAGCAGAATCAGGCCTGGTTAAAGTTGGAGTTTTATCCCTATCGAACTGAGGGACACGATCAGCTTGCCGTCATCAGGGTGCAGGAGCAGGGACCGTAGTGATGAAAGTGGTCGGGTCGTGTTGCTTCGTTTGGCGCCAAGAGAGGAGAGGATATCCATGCAGAACCGGCAGATCAGAGTTGTTTATCTTGATGGGACCGAGGCGTGTGTCAGCAATGATGTCCTCGACGTGTTGATTGCTACGGAGAAGATCCTGCGATTCGAACGTCGAGAAGGCTGGGTCGATATTGTGCGAGGCAAAGCCAGATTGCGGGATTACCGACAGGTCGGTGCATTCAAAGGGCCAGAGCGGCGTGCGCCCTGGCCCGATAAGGCATAATTAACAGCCGTTCCGTTGAGTAGCGTAAATTCTCAGCCGATCTTTTCCTGACGTTCCTGCTCTGTCTTGCAGTCGATGCATAAGGTTGTCACAGGGCGGGCACGCAGTCGTTCGGGGCTGATGGGTTCTTCGCAGGATTCGCACAGGCCAAAGGTCCCATCGTCAATACGCTCCAGCGCTTCGCGGATTTTATTGATCAGTTTGCGTTCGCGGTCACGGATGCGCAGCTCAAAATTGCGATCCGATTCAAGCGAAGCTCGATCGGTCGGATCGGGAAAATTGGTTTTTTCTTCAGTCATTTCCGATACGGTTTTTCCCGCATCCTGGAGCAGGGAATCCAGCTGTTGAGTCAACAATTCTTTAAATTCGGTCAATTGCTTGTCATCCATAGCACCCATCCTTTCAGGTACGTTAGCCGATGATCTTTCGATCACGGCATCAGAAGATACCTCTGAGTTGAACAAAAATAATCAAAGCCAATACAGCAACGGCCAGCCAGGCTGAAAAACATCACTGCATTTTGCCGGAGGACTTTCTGCCAGCTCACGTGTTTCGCTGCTGACGACATCTGTTGGAACTTTTTGAACCAGTTGCTTCAGCAGTTGGCCGAAATTGCCGTAGCTGTTAGACAGGATGAGAAAGTCATTCTCGCTGCTGAGGCTGATAAAGGCTCGTTTGCGTACTTGGATTGTGTCGATTGCCGTCAGTTGTGAAAAGTCAATGGATTTGCTGCGCAGCAGCTTTTTGACCTGAACCGAAGTCTCGTCAATTTTGACACGGCGGACACTGCTTTCAATAAACAGGATACAGACAGGCACCAGAAATGCGCACAGGATAATCACCTTGGCCGGCGGCAGCCAAGCAACAGGGCGCTGCACAGCAGGGTGACGCTGAGTAAGACCACCAGCCGAGAGGGAGAAGGAAACTTTTGCGGATACTGTATATAGAAGGTTCCATATTTGCCTGCGATCTGTCCGTCATTAAGTGTGTTTATCACGTTGAAACAGGTTAACAGAATTTATCAGGTCTTTTCGCTTTTGCCAACACTCCGGCACATTTTCTTAAATTAAATTGATGAAGCGTGTATTGGAAAAGCGCCAAGCAGCCCTGCTTTCCTGCAGATCAGACAAAGATGTGTTCAAGGGCCTCTGCGGCATGTTTGATCCCGATCAGCTTGATTGAGGGGGGAGCATCCAGGTTTTTCATACTGCTACGCGGCATGATGCATTCTGTAAAGCCGAGCCGGGCCGCTTCCCGGATGCGGAGTTCCGGTTGCGATACGGCCCTGACTTCGCCGGTTAAACCGACTTCGCCAAACAGAACCAGCTGAGGTTTGATCACCTTGTTCAGGTGACTTGAGGCCAGTGCGGCAATTGCTGCCAGATCAACGGCCGGTTCATCCAGACGGACACCGCCGGCGACATTAAGGAAAATATCCTGGCCGGCGAGAGACAGTTCGACTTTTTTTTTCCAGGATGGCAACAAGCAGGGCGACACGCTTGTGGTCAATGCCGATGGCCGTTCTCTGGGGAGTGCCGAAAGAGCTGGCCGAAACCAGGGCTTGAAGCTCGACCAGGATTGGGCGGCTGCCCTCCAGCGAAGGCACAACGGCACTGCCGGCACTCTGCTCAGGGCGTTCCGCCAGAAACAGTTCAGAGGGATTGCTGACTTCCTGCAGTCCTTTTCCTGCATTTCGAAGACGCCGATTTCATTAGTCGATCCGTAGCGGTTCTTGACGGCCCGCAGAATGCGGTAAGGATAACCGGGGTCGCCTTCAAAGTAGAGGACCGTATCGACTATATGCTCAAGCACGCGCGGTCCGGCGATTGCACCGTCTTTGGTCACATGGCCGACCAGGAAAGTCGGGAGCCCGTCTCCCTTTGCCTGAATCATCAGCTGGCCGGTGCATTCCCGAACCTGGCTGACGCTGCCGGGCGCTGAATCGAGACTGCTGGTAAAATGGTCTGAATCGAATCGATGATCAGAAAATCCGGTTTGAGTTCCTTTATCCGCTGTTTGATCTGCTCCAGGGACGTTTCAGCCAGGAGATAGAGCTTATCGCTGGTGATCCCCAGGCGGTCGGCTCTCAACTTGACCTGGCGGGCCGATTCTTCCGCCGTGACGTAGAGCGCTGTACCATTATCGGTCAGCTGTGCGCAGGCTGCAGCAGAAGGGTTGACTTGCCGATGCCCGGATCGCCACCGACCAGGATGAGTGAGCCGTGAACCACGCCGCCGCCAAGGGTGCGGTCAAGTTCGACCATCCCGCAGCTGAGGCGGTCTTCTTCGCCTCCGGCCACGTCGGCCAGTTTGAGCGGTTTTCCCGGTTCGGCCAGGGCGCGACTGTGCTTTTCCGTGGTAATCGGCAGCTCTTCGACCAGGGTATTCCATTGCTGGCAGTCGGGGCAGCGGCCCATCCATTTAGGGCTCTGAAATCCACACTGCTGACAACTGAAAATCGTTTTTTGACGCGCCACACCAACCCCCGGATCAGGTAAAAGAAAGAAATTAAAACGCATCCTATTCTGATCGGGATTGAACTGTCAAATCGCCTGTTGGTATTTTTCTGTTGATTCCGGCTGGTGTATACTGGAAGCACTGTTTATCTGCTCTGGAAAAAGTGGGAGAAATGTTATGACCTATGATGAACTGCAGGCGGCATTAAATGAATTCGGATTGCCTGAACAGGTGACCCTGAAAAAGCTTCGCGAGCGCCATCGCGAGTTGGTGAGGCGCTATCACCCTGATAGGGGCGCCAGTTCGGACAATGACAGAATTCGCCGGATTAATGCCGCATACCGAGTTCTTAACGAGTATATGAATCAGTATCGGTTCGACTTTTCCCGCGAAGTTTTTTTTGATCACTATCCGGAAGAACGTTTGCGTGAACAGTTTTACGGCGTCGGGTTGTGGGGGGATAAGGGGTAGGGCCCCACCGTGGTGGGAACGCCCGGGGTGATCCGATTCTCTCTTGGGATAAGTACTGAAATGCAGCATCGCCACAGGGGAGGAGAGTAGGGAACCTCAGGGCTGGGCCGGTTCGAGTGTCGGCGCCCCCTTCAGCCTGTTTGTCCGCCGGCTTGCCATTCAACCACGGCAGCGGCTCAACCTCGTAAAATAAATATTTCCATTCTTTTATGTTCCGATCCATGTTAAATTTTTCAGCTTGTCTTTACTGGTAAGTCACTGTTTAAAGCATAGTTTCAGAGATAGGTGGAATTTTGGCAAAACAGATCAAACAGAGGCACTGACTCAGGTTTCCCGTCCTTCCCGCTATCTTGGCGGAGAACTGGGGAGTATCTGCAAACCGGACAAGGGGATTGCTGTGCGCATGGCCCTTGCCTTTCCTGATGTTTATGAAGTCGGGATGAGTCATATCGGCTTCCCGATCCTCTATAATATTCTCAACAGCATCGACTGGGTTGCTGCCGAACGGGTTTACGCCCCTGGAAAGATATGGAAGAGTGGTTGCAGATCCACCGGCAACCGCTTTGTTCGCTCGAATCCAGTCGCCCGCTGAACGATTTTGATATCATCGGTTTTACCCTGCAGTATGAGCTCAGTTACACGAATATCCTGGGGATGATGCAGCTGTCGGGGCTTGCGCTGCGACGGCGGCAGAGGCCGGACGATGCCCCTCTGATTGTTGTCGGCGGCCCGTGTGCATTCAATCCGGAGCCGCTGGCAGAATTTATCGATGTTGCCTTGATCGGTGATGGCGAAGAGGCTGTGGTAGAGTTGATCGAACTGGTCAGACAGGCCAGAACGGCCGGTTGGTCGCGCCTGCGTCTGCTGAAAGAGCTGTCGCGGCGGCAGGGTTTTATGTCCCGCAGTTTTTTCAGATCGATCATCATGACAGCGGCGAGATCTCCGCGATCGTTCCGTTAGATCCGGACTATCGCTCAGTGCGGCGGCGCTTTGTCAATGATTTGGAGGAAACTCCCTACCCGACTCAGCCGATTGTCCCCTTTATGCAGACGGTTCACAACCGGGTTGCCCTCGAGATCGCCCGTGGTTGCACCCGTGGTTGTCGCTTCTGTCAGGCCGGTTACATTTACCGTCCGGTCCGGGAGCGCAGTCCGGAAAAAGTGCGTCAGTTGATCTCTGAGGCGCTGCAGAATTCCGGCTATGAAGAAATTTCCCTGCTGTCGTTATCGACGGGTGATTACGGCTGTATTGAGCCGTTGCTCAAGCAGTTGATGCAGGAACATGCTGATGACCGGGTCGCGGTCTCTCTGCCCAGTCTCCGGGTTGGTTCGTTGACACCCGAGCTGATGGAAGAAGTAAAAAAAGTGCGTAAGACCGGTTTCACCCTGGCTCCCGAGGCCGGCAGTGAGAGGCTGCGTCAGTTGATCAACAAGGGGATCAGTGCAGATGACCTGCTTGAAACAACGGCAAATGCTTATCGCTATGGCTGGCGCCTGATCAAGCTCTATTTCATGATGGGGCTGCCGAGTGAAACGGAAGCGGATCTCGAGGCAATTATCGATCTGGCTGCAGAGGTGAAACGCAGTGGCAAGGGGACCGGCGGTAACGACGTTAACGTCGCCGTGTCGACCTTTGTGCCGAAGCCGCACAGTCCGTTTCAATGGGAAGCTCAGATCGGGATTGAACAAACTCTGGAAAAGCAGAGGTTCCTTAAGGATGGCTTGCGGCGTAAAAAGCTGCGTTTTAAATACCATGAAGCGCAACTGTCCTTCCTGGAGGGAGTCTTCGCTCGTGGCGACCGTCGTCTGGCCGATGTCCTGGAACAAGCCGTTGAACTGGGATGCCGTTTTGATGGTTGGCGCGAACATTTCGATTTTGATAAATGGTTGCAGGCTTTTGCCGCTTGCGGAGTTGAGCCGGAATGGTACCTGCGGGAGCGGCGCGAAGATGAAATTCTTCCCTGGGATCACATCGATTGTGGTCTGCCGAAGAACTTTTTTCGACAGGAGCGGCAGAAAGCCTTTGCCGGTCAGGCGACCGTCGATTGCCGTGGTGGTCAGTGCCACGGCTGTGGGGTCTGTGATTTCGACCAGCTCAAGATGCGCCTTTCAGAGCGGGAGCGGGCAGAGCTGTTGTCGACCGATATCCCAGCCGACATCCCGGTTCCGGAAGAAAACCCGACCCGCATCCGTTTAACCTTGAGCAAGCTTGGCCGGGCCCGCATGGTTGCTCATCTGGAATATCTGAAAATGTTTCAGCGTGCCGCCCGTCGGGCCGGATTGCCACTGCGCTTTTCGCAAGGTTTTCACCCGATGCCGAAGATATCCTATCTCGAAGCTCTGCCCATGGGTGTGTCGAGTGAAGCGGAGTTGATCGATCTTGAATTGTCGTATCCTGTTCCCGTTAATCAGGTGATTGCTGATATCAATGATCAACTTCCGGAGGGTTCAAAATAATTGAAGGGAATGAAATTCCCTGGAAATCCCCTTCTCCTTCGGCAGCGGTTGCAACCAGCAAGTATCTTGTTGCTCTACCGCAAGAGGTGCCGGAGGGGCTGGAAAGCCGGGTTGCTGATACCTGTCGGCTGAGGAATTGTTGGTGACACGCATCAAGAAGGGCAGGGAGGAGCAGCTTGATCTGGCTCCTGATCTGGTCGATATGTTTGTGGAAGAAGGACGCTTAGGCGTAGAATTGAAAAAAGGCAGTCCCCTGCTGGTTGCTGCCCATTTGTTCGATATGGATGTCGAAGATGTGCGTCGCCTTGGAGTGCATAAGGTTGGGATAACCTTGAAGAAGGTCTGATACCCTGTTTCTCGCGACTTCAATCGGTCTATCGAGCACCTATCTCCCTGAAGGAGAAGTAAAAACATATTTAGTTTTATTTTTTATAAATACATAAATTCAGGAGAACACTATGACGAAGGAGCTGGTTATTTCCACCACCTCCCATGAAACCCGTGTTGCCTTGCTTGAGGGCGGTCACATCGCCGAGCTTTACATTGAGCGCGACCGGGAACGGGGAATTGTGGGGAATATTTACAAGGGAAAGGTCCTCAGGGTCCTGCCCGGAATGCAGGCGGCGTTTGTCGATATCGGGCTTGAAAAAGCGGCCTTTTTATACGTCGCCGATGTTCATGATGAGATGGAACAGGTTGAGAGAACCATAGAAGGGGATGAACATCTCGATGCCCAGGATGAAGGGTCTGAGCCGTTGCAGTTACCGCCGATCGAAGAACTGTTAAACGAAGGGCAGGAGTTACTGGTCCAGATTTCCAAAGAACCGATCGGGACCAAGGGAGCGCGGATTACATCGCATATCTCTCTTCCGGGGCGCCACCTTGTCTATATGCCGACCGTTGATCATGTCGGCATCTCGCGCCGGATTGAATGTGAGGAGGAGCGTGAGCGCCTGCGTCAGATTGTCGATTCGATGCGTACTCCGGAAACCGGTTTTATTGTTCGTACTGTGTCTGAAGGCAAGAGTGAAGATGATCTGCGTAATGACATGGAATTCCTGGTCGGGCTGTGGGACAATTTAAGCCGCGGCCTCGATCAGATCAACGCACCGAGTCTGGTTCACTCGGATCTTGATGTCACCAGCAAGGTCTTGCGTGATATCCTGACCGAAGATGTTCGCCGTATTATCGTTGATAACGTTGAAGAATATAATAAAATCGTACGTTTTCTGCGAACCTTCATGCCACGTTTGAACTACTGCATCAAGCTTTATGAGGGCAATGAACCGATCTTCGACGCATACGGGCTTGAAGTGGAAATATCCCGCGCGCTGGGGCGCAAAGTCTGGCTCAAAAGTGGTGGCTCGATCATCATCGAACAGACGGAAGCTTTGACGGCCATTGACGTCAATACCGGACGTTATGTAGGCAAGCGCAATCTGGAAGACACGATTCTCAAGACCAATCTTGAGGCGGTCAAGGAGATCGCTTTTCAATTGCGGCTGCGCAATATCGGCGGCCTGATCATCATCGATTTCATCGATATGGAAAAGGAAGCCCATCGTGAAAAGGTTCACGCCGCACTGGAAGAAGCCCTCAAAAACGACAAAAACAAGACCAATATTCTGAAAATTTCAGAGCTTGGCCTGGTTGAAATGACGCGTAAGCGGGTTCGCGAAAGCATTGGCCGGACCCTGTGTGCACCCTGCTCCTATTGTGAGGGGAAAGGTTACGTCAAAGACAAGGTGACGATCATCTACGAAGTGCTGCGTGAACTGCATCGGGAGATGGCCGATTTACCCGCGGGGCATATCACACTGCTCGCTCATCCGGAAATCGCCGACCTGCTGGTCGATGAAGAACGCTGCGGATTGGATGAGCTGGAACAGCGCTATGGCCGGGCTGTGGCTATTAATTCACGTCCGGGATTTCATATTGAACAATTTGAAATTGCCGTTGGCTGATGACGGCAATCGGGACGGAAACGCTTCAATCTGGGGACGCTATTTCATGGTCCCCTTTTTTTTAAGAAGAGCCGTGAATAAATATGACCGGGCGGAGATCAAAAAGCTCATTCTGACTCAGCTTGAACGGCTATCGCCCCCCTGCGGCCCGTGGGAGCAGTTGAAAATGGCACGCCTGGAGACCGCTTTGATGCGGATCGATTGCGAAAAATTCGGCGCTTGTTTTAAATGTGAAAAATCGATCTCTCTGGAGCGATTACGCATCAATCCCGAGGCCGTCATCTGCTCGGCCTGCCTGGAGGCAGAGTGACGATAGTCGACTGATTGTCCGGTTTCAGCAGGGTGGGGTCAGCGGATATAAACAGTCTGCTGGAAAACGTTCTGAACGATGAACAGCAGAACAAAGCTGATCAGGCAGGCAAACAGGGGAGTGGTCACCCAGCTGCCGGCAATACCGCCGACCGTGCGCCAGCTGATATTATGTCTGCCCTTGAGCAGCCCCATACCAACTACGGCACCGACGATGGCTTGAGAACTGGAGACCGGAACCAGCGGCAGAGAGGGCAGGCCGGCGCCGATGAGCAGTTGCTCCAACCTCTGTGAAGCGAACAGAAAGAGAACGACGGAATGGGCCCAGACGGCTACAAAGGCCATGACTGGTGACAGTTTGAAGATGCCGCTGCCGACCGTTTCCATGACCCGGCGCGAATAGGTAACGACGCCGGTGGCAATGGCGACACTGCCGATGAAAAAAAGTTGTTGGGCGGCACTGACCTGGATGCTGCCAAACAGGTTGATATCGCGAAAGGGGGCGACCGGCAGAAAAACCCCGACCACGTTGGCGATATTATTGGCCCCCAGGGCGAAGGAGCCGAATATGCCGGTCAGAACCAGGGCATAGCGGGTCAACTCGTCAAGTTTGAACATGTGGATTTTGAGCTTGAGGATATAGTAGGTGACCACCTTGTAGGAGAGCACGGCAATAATGGCAGACAGCACCGGGCAGGCCACCCAGGTCATGACGATTTTAATCAGGGCATTGCTGTCGGTCGGCGAGCCTGAAAACAGATTCCAGCCGATGATCGCTCCGACAATCGCCTGAGAGGTCGACACCGGGTAGCGGGCCAGGGTCATCAGGTAGACGCTTATGGCTGCGGCAAAGGCGACGACAAAGGCTCCGGCGACCGCATTGACTGCTCCCAGTTTGCCCAGGGTATGACTGGCCCCGGCTCCGCTGACGACGGCTCCGACGATAATAAATATACTGCACAGGATGGCCGCAGTCCTGAACCTGAGCATGCGCGAACCGACCGCTGTACCGAAAACGTTGGAGGCATCATTGGCCCCCAGCGACCAGCCTAAAAATATCCCGCTTGAAAGAAAAAAAAGGAACATCGGCAGCCCCTAGAGCGAGCGCTTGATGACAAAGATTGCCAATCGATCAGCCAGATCTTCAGCCTGGTCGGCAATGTTATCGGTGTGCTTGATGATCCCGCGCAGCTGCATTTTTTCCGCCAGGGTGTAGTTGGCATTGCTGAAGATCGCTTTTTGCAGGCGGGTCGCCGCTTTATCCGATTCCGTCTCCCAAAAGGCGACCTTATGCATATGGTCCGCAACCTGGGAGATATCTTTGAAATAGGCTCGCAACGACAGCACCATCGATTCAACTGTCTGGACTGCGCAGTTATTGAGCGCTTTCAGATCGTCGCGGTAGATCTGCGGAATAGCCGGACGTCATTCTCAATTCGGAACATGACGCCCTTGAACTGGCCCAGCAGGGCGTCCATCCGTTCGATCAGTTCCAGCACGTCACCACGGGATTCGGGGATCAGGGTTTTGCGATAAAGCAGATCTTCGATAGAGCGCCGCAGGGTGTCGGCCTTTTTTTCAGTCTCAACCATGTGATTCAGGTGTTGTTCGAAGTTATCCGTCTTGTCGGCCAGATAGGCATTCATCCCCTGAACGAAAATCAAGCCCGATTCACTGGCCAGGTCGAGGAAGTTGTCGATCTCCTTCTCAATGCCGGTTCTGTTTTTGACGATACTGATAAATGCCATTGTCTACCCCGCTCGCAAGGTCGTTGAGTGTCTGTTCATGGTTAATCTGGGCTTCATCAAGCCGGCAGATCAGTATGAAGTGTTGTCTGAACCCTGATTTTCTCTGCCTGAGCAGAGCTGCCGGAGCTTGATTCTACAGGGCCTCAAGGCGCTGGATTTCGGCAATCAGTTTTTCTGATTCATGCGCCAGATTGGTCGAAATGGAATAAAGAAAGTCGGTGTAGAGACCTTCCTTCATCTGCGAAGAAACCTCCATTATCTCAGCTTTTCTGAGTTTGTATAGGGTCGTTTCACCCTGGGCGACATAGCGTGTCGTGATAGGACCCAGCCCAAAAATGAGGGTTTACCAAAGTAGGTCCCAGGAGAATATTTTTCCAGCACTTTGTAGGATGTCCGTCCGTTGTAGAGCCGGCGCTCAACAAATCCTTTTTTTACCATATAGATAGAGGTTCCGTTGTCGCCTTCGTGCAGGACAACATCCTTGTTATTATAGCGTATTTTAATCGCAATATCCCTGAGTAATTTGGTCCCGGTGGCGTTGATGGTGGTGCAGAGTTCATTGTCTTCAAACGGGACGGAAAAGGCGATATCCCGCTCACCGTCGATATCGATGTTCAGGCTTTTCAGGATCTGGTCCTCCGCATACTCAAGCGCTCTGACCGTTGACTTGAAAATTATGATCCTGTCCTCTGGTTTTTTTCCTTCTATCAGGGCAAAGGCTTTTTTGGCTTTCCTGCCGAACCCGAGCCGCTTATGGAGGTGGGTAAAAACGATTCTGGTCCCATTTTTTTGAGCCATTTTAACCATCTGCAGCAGGATGACCATGCCGCTCATGTCGATGGAGGGGACTCTGCGGAAGTGGAGAATGATCACCAGCCGCCCTTTGGCCTCTTCCATGATTCTGGTATAGAGCTGATCGGTTCTGGCGAAGAAAAGATTGCCCTGCAATTCGACCAGAATCGCTTTGTCGCCATGTTCCCTTAACATCTGTCCCTGTTTTTTCCCCGCTTGCGGGTGAGGGATAATCGATGATATTGGTCTGCCTTCTGATCAATGATCGTTGCATGTTGCGACTGATAAAGGTGATTACGGCAAAGATCATACCCAGGGCTACCGCTTTGGTCACATCAAAGAACAGGGTGACAACGATCACCATCAAGGCGTTGACGGCATCGAGTCGGGTATAGCTGTCTTTAAACCAGAGGATGATATTGGGATTGATCATTTTAAGACCGATATAAATGATGACCCCGGACAGTGCAGAAAGCGGCAGAAAGGTTCCCAGCTGACGACCGAATATTGTCATCAGGAGAAGAATCAGAGCAGCGAAAAGCGGACTCCAGCGGCGGCCGCCCGCTATGGTACAGGCGAGGGTCGCCCCTTTGGTCCCTCCACCGCCGACACCGCCGACGGCACCAATCAGCATCTGGGCGATTCCCTGGGCAATCAGTTCTCGCTGCGAATTGTGCCTCATGCAGGTCTGACTGTCGGCGACCAATGCGGTTAACAGACAGTCGATCATAACCAGGATGGTCAACGCCAGAGCTGAGACGATTATCAGTTGCCACGGTAACAGGAGCAGGTTGATTCCATCGAGCCGGTTAAGAACCATATCAAAATCGATGCTGGGCAAGGGCCCTATGACCCAGTCGGGAACCGCTGGTTGTGAGGATAGAAGGTTCAGTATTGTATAGGCGATGATTCCTCCCAGCAGCCCCATGAGGATTGACGGGAGGTTGGGAACATAGGTTTTGAAAAGATAGATAATGGCGAGGGTGATCGTTGCGACAATAAGAGGAATATAGCCGCTCCAGCCCGCCATTGTGGTGACCGGAGCAAGCTGTGTGAGTTGCGATTTGATCATCAGGATGCCGATCGCGGTAATCATGCTTGCCACAACTGGGTAGGGGATGATCTTGATGATCTCTCCACCCTTTAAAAGGCCGAAAACAATCTGGAAAAAACCGGTAAAAACAAGCACGATCCCCAGAATAACGAGTATTTCAATCGCAGAATAATGTGGTGCGAGTTTCGCTGCAAGACCGGCGAGTAACATCGTCACCGGACCGTTGGGCGCGCTGATCATTCCGGTTGTCGCCCCCATGAGGCCGGATGACAAGAGCAGAATGGTGACCCCGACCAGTCCCGCCATGGCCCCGGAAGAAGCATCAAGGCCAATGGCGGTAAAAGCAGGACACTCAAACCGATCGTTTGAGGTAAAACAGCAATTGCACCGGCTAAACCACCAAAAAAATCGGCATATAATATTGATGAATTCACACGCACAGATTCGACCTTTATCTCTCCTGTTGCATTTCTTGCCTGAATGATTTTTTTTAAAGATGTCACAACAGTCGCTCTGATCTTCCGGCTGTTTCACCTTCATATGGTCAAGATGACTGCAGTCGGGCAGGATGATTCGTTGAATCGACAGTGGAGGTCCAGAAGCGATCTGAAAGCTTACTGTTGAAGACGTTTGCAGCACAGGGACGGGTCAAGTCCAGAATCGGAACTCTCTTCGCTCTGAACTTGACCCTGTGCTTTTTCTCTGGGAACAGATTCAATCTTTTGACAGTTTTTCCTGTCGTTGCTGCTTGTATATCTGATAAATCGGAGGCGCAAGCAGCAGCAGGATAATGAACCAGAGGGCCAATGCTTGAGGGCGATTGAAGAAGATGGCGTAACTTCCCCTGCTCATGATTAACGCTTGGGCGAAACCTGCTTCTGCAATCGGACCCAGGATCAGGCCGAGGATCAGGGCCCCGAGGGAGAACCCGCATTTTTGCAGGACGATGGCGGCAAAGCCGCAGAGCAGGGCAATGAAAATATCGAGAATACTGTTGTTCATGGCATAAGAACCGAGAACAGAAAAAAGACAGACAACCGGAATAAGCAGTCCGGTCGGGGTCAGGGAAATCTTGGCAAAATAAGGTGCCATAAAGAGACCCAACACCAGAAACACGACATTGGCAACAAACAGGGACATGATAAATGCGTAGGTCATGACGCCATATTTGGTGAACAGTTCGGGCCCCGGAATCAGGCCGTGAACCAGCAAGCCGCCAAGCAGCGCCGCGGCGACGCTGTTTCCGGGAATGCCGAGGGTCAGAGTCGGGACCAGTGAGCCGCCGACACAGCCGTTGTTTCCAGCTTCGGCTGCTGCAATTCCTTCCGGGTTGCCTTTGCCGAACAGATGCTTGTTCTTCGATCTGCGACGGGCGATATTGTAAGACATAAAAGCTGCGATCGTTGCTCCTTCGCCCGGCAGAATGCCGACGATGGTACCGACGATGGAGCCGAGGGTGATCGGTTTGTGAATCCCTTTAGGTAGCGGCTCGCGCTTCAGGCTTTTGATATGGGTGGTGTCGGAAACGATACTCTTGACCCCGGTCAGGTCGAGCATCTGGGAGATGGAAAACATACCGATCAGGGCCGGCATGAAGGCGACGCCGTCGAAAAGATCGTGCAGTCCCATGGTATAACGGAGCATGCCCGACATGGGATCGGTACCGATGACCGCAATGATCAGACCGATTAAACCGGAGATCAGGGCCTTGATCAGGCGATTTTCATCGTCGGCCATGGAGACGATGCCAGCCAGGCCGAGGATAGCCAGTAGAAAGTATTCTGGCGGACCGAAGGTCAGAGCGACAATCGCCAGAATCGGGGCGACCAGCAGCAGGATAAAGGTGGAAAAAATACCGCCGGTAAAGCTGGCGACAACCGAAACCTTCAGAGCCAGACCGCCATGCCCCTGCTGGGTCATGGTGTAGCCCTCCAGGGATGTGGCTACGGCGGCGGGTGTCCCCGGGGTGCGTAGCAGAATAGCGGGGATCGACCCACCATACATGGCACCGCAGTAGACCCCTCCCATCAGCAACAGACCGGTCAGGGGTTCCAAGGCGAAAGTCACCGGTATCAGCAGAGCCACAGCCATGGTTGCCGTCAGGCCCGGCATGCCGCCGACAATGACTCCTGAGGTCGTGCCGATGAAGACCGCCAACAGCGAAACCGGTGTGAACAATGCTTGTAGAGCTTGTAGTAACATAGGCTAACGACCTTTAATAAAAGAGAGAACCCTCTGGCAGGGGAACTTCAAGCAATTTTGCGAATACAAGGTACACAAAGAGCAGGGTCCCGGCAGTGGTCAAGCTGATTCGCAGAGGTTTTTCTCACCGAGAAGAACCATGCCCAGGGGCAGATAAGCGGCTGATGTCAGGTAGAAACCGAAGGTAGACAACAGGGCCGAATAGATAATGAGCAGGATCAACAGGCCCCAGAACCGCACCGGTGCGGTGGTGATGCGGAGCCGCTCTTTTGAGGCGCTGCTGCGCTGTTGAACCCAGAGAAACAGTTCAAAAGTGCAGAGGATTGCCAGAGCGACCCCGAGAAAGCGGACATACATGGCTGTCGAACCCTGGACCGATTGCGGGTAGCTTGCCGTGCTGCGATAAAGCAGCACGGCAAGAACCAGATAGCCGACAAGGATGAGCAGTTCAGCTAAACGTTTCGTCATAGTTTCCTACCAAGGAGTCTGGTCGTAGAATTTCTGGGTTTCGGCCTGGAGGTCGGTCAGATAGGTGCGGTATTCGGCACCACTCATCGGCAGGCGGAACATGACGGCTTTATCGCAGGCAGCCTGGAATTCCGGGTCGTTGTTGACCTTCTGCACCAGATCTTCCAGCTTGGCCAGGATCTCTTTATCGATCTTTTTTGACGCCACAAAGCCGCGGGTTGCTGTCATGCTGACCGGATAACCCTGTTCTTTAGCAGTTTGAACGTCAGGCAGAATATCGGAACGCTGATCATCGAGGATGGCGATGATACGGGCCTTGCCCGCTTTATGCTGAGCCTGGAGCTGGGACAGGTTCATGATACTGGCGTCGATATGGCCACCGAGGATCATCGCTTTTTGCTCGGTCGAACCTTTGGTCGGCATCAGGTTGAAGGTCGCACTGGTCTGCACTTCAAGTTTTTTGCGGCGACGAAGTCATCGGAGCCGATTCCGTTTACGGCAGTCGTCAGGTTTCCGGCTTTGGCCCCCTTGATGAAGTCATCAAGAGTTGCGTAGGGACTGTCGGCAGGAACGGCGACGATCAACGGGTCCTGCATCGAGTTCCCCAGAATGTGGAAGCTGTCGAGGGTGTAGCGGGCGCGCTTGGAAACGATATGGGCAACCACCTGAGTGGTGAAGACCATACCGAAGGTATAGCCGTTCGGCCTGGCACTGGCGATTTCTTCGAAGCCCTTCTGACCACCGGAACCGCCAACATTTTTAATGACGAAGTCTGCATCGGGCCAGAATTTTTTTAGCTGATTTGACAAACAGACGTGCCGTTGTATCGGTTGATCCTCCTGCTTTGGATGGAACGATCAACTTGATCGGTTTTCCGGGTATGCAGCCATGGATGAAAATGGAAAAATCAGGGCAAGCGCAATTGCCAGGACTAAAAATTTACGCATCTTTTACCTCCGGTTGGTTGTGTTTAAAAAGTTTGTCAGTATTGGATTTATTGTGTCGGACTGAAACGCTATTGAGCAAATGTCACAACGACAGATGCTAATGGGTCATAGTCTTCATTGACGATATCGATGGTGTAGCTACCCGCTTTGATGATTTTCTTTTTGACCATGCGGCCATAGGACCAGGTTGTCGCCCACGCTCCAGACGCATCGACTTCGGGTGCCGGTTTGAGAGCATCGCTCAGATCGCTTTTGACGCCGTCGCTGGAGTTGAAGATGAGGACGATATTGGTTCCGGGAACAAAGCCCTTGCCGCTGAAATCAAGCTTTCCCTTATTGTCCAGCGTGAAAGGTCCGGCAGCCGAAACTGTCATCGTTGATTTTTCCATTTCCGCTTTGGGGGTGACACTCGCACAACCAACAACAAGTGTTCCCACAATAAGAAAGACAATCGCGGTTAAAAATCGTTTCATCCGTTCTCTCCTTTGTTTCATCCTGAAGTTAAGGCAGATCATCTGCCGACACGTTCCCCTGAGGGGATGACAGTTTGACGACAAAGCCCGGTCATGGGTTTTGTCATACTCGCTACACAAAGGGCCATTTTGCTTTCACCACAAAAACAGGACGTGAACACGTCTCCTGTTTTGCCCGTTCCGGCTCAGCGGCAGACTGTTTATCCACAGTCCGACAGGCTCCTTGAGGGCGAGATGAGAAGGTAAAAAATGGTCAGCGGCGATTTTAAATATCAATCTTTATGCCAACGAGTTTATAAAAATATTTAATGTCTGGTCTTTTGACTGGAACGGCGAACGGGCCTGCCTTGAGAAGGATTCGGGGATGACGATTTCAGTTGAATCGAAGGATGATCCCGTCGCCTTGCCGCCGACGGGCGGGTCAATCGTAACCCATGTGTGACATTATTGACCCGTCACTGCCGCCGTTCGGAGAGGTTGGAGGCCTGTCGGGTTTTGCGGGTCAGAGCAAAAATAGATCGCTTGAGAGCGAACAACCAAGCTACTGGCCGAAAAGGCTGTCAGGACGTCAGGTTGAATTTTTTCATGCGCAGGTAAAGCTTCTTGCGTGGAATCTGCAGCTCTTCAGCTGTTTTTATAACCCGACCCTGATTGCGCTCGAGAGCTTCGCAGATCAGCTGTTGTTCAAACAGTTCGACACGGCGGTCAAGCCCCTGTGCGATCCCATGCTGCTCCGCCGCAGCGTCCTTGCCGCCAGGCAGGTCGAGGGGCAGGTTAAGGAGCAGTTGTTGAGCGACGTTTTTCAGTTCCCGGACATTACCGGGCCAGGAGTAGCCCTGCAATAATCGGGTGGTTTTCTCATCAAGTTCGGGGAGCGGACAGTGAAGGCTTTCCGACAGGCTGTTCATGAAATATTTCAGCAGCAACAAGGCATCGCTGCCTCGGTCCTTCAGGGCGGGGATCTCAATCCTGGCGACGTTCAGACGATAAAAGAGGTCTTCGCGCATGCGTCCGTTCCGGACCTCTTCGCGCAGATCGGTTTTGGTCGCCGCGATAACCCGAAAATCGACCTGCAGCGGCTGGTTGCTGCCGATCCGCTCGATTGTCCGCTCCTGCAGTGTGCGCAGCAGCTTGATCTGGACCGGCAGGGGCATCGATTCGATTTCGTCAAGGAACAGAGTTCCGCCGTCAGCGTGTTCGATCTTGCCGATCCGTTTATCGACGGCATTGGTGAAAGCGCCTTTTTCATGGCCGAAGAGCTCACTCTCCACCAGTTGGGACGGAATCGCTCCACAGTTTAAAGCGACAAAATTCTTTTTCTTTCGTGCACCAAAATCATGCAGGCAGCGCGCCGCCAGCTCTTTACCCGAACCGGTCGCACCGATCAGAAGGACATCAACATCGACAGCGGCCAGTGTTGTAATAGTCTGGCGCAGTTTCTCCGTGGCCGGAGCGTTGCCGATCAGGCGGCTTTCAAGGGAGGAGGTTTCTGCCAGCTGTTTTTTCAGGGCTCGATTTTCAAGGCTCAGACAGCGAGTCGTCAAGGCGCGCTTGGCGACATCGATCAGATACTCAGGCGGTGCCGGTTTTTCCAGGAAGTCGTAAGCACCGGCTCTGATTGCATGAATCGCCATCGGCACGTCGCCGTGGCCAGTCAGCAGAATGACCGGTATGTCGGGAGCTCTGCGGTGGATCTTTTTGAGCAGAGTCAGGCCGTCGATATCAGGCATTTTAACATCGGAGATAATCACTCCCGGCCATTGAACGTCAATGAGCGGAAGCAGTTCGTTGCCGGAGCGGAAGGTTTTGACTTTGTAACCTTCCAGTTCAAACGTCTGGCGGCAGGCTTCAAGAATTTCGGCTTCATCGTCAACCAGGTAGATTTCGGCTTTCATACTCATTTTATCCGTCGGCTTTTTGAAGGAGAATGGTAAATCGGCTTCCACTCGACTGTTCCGCAGAGGCTGTCAGCTGTCCGCCGAAGTCCTTGATGATATTATAGGAAATAGAGAGGCCAAGACCAAGTCCCTTGCCGACCTCTTTGGTGGTGTAGAACGGGTCGAAGATGATATCGACCAGATCAGGAGGGATCCCCGGCCCACTGTCGCCGATGTCGATCCTGATCGTTTGTCCCAGATCGGCTGCCGTAATCGTGATCTGCCGCTCCTGGTCGGTCATGCCGTTAACGGCATCGATGGCATTGCCAATGATATTGACCAGCACCTGCTCCAGGCGGATATCTTCAGCCAGAACCTTGAACCCGGCATCGATGCCGTGGCGATGGATCTGGATCTCCCCCTGTTGCAGAGGGGTTGCCAGCAGGGACAGGGCGCTGTCGATGGATGTCGCCAGCGTAACAGGAGCCAATTGATTGGTGGGGCGCCGGGCAAACGTTTTCAGGTGATTGATGATTTTAGCCATGCGAGCCGTCAGTTCACTGATTTTGTTCAGGTTTTCACCTGCCGTGTCGCTGTCGCCCCGTTCGAGAAAGCGGCGGGCATTGTGGCTGTAATGACCGATGGCCGCCAGTGGCTGGTTGAGTTCGTGAGTGATCCCGGCGGAAAGCTCGCCCAGAGCGGCCATTTTACCCGCCTGGACCAGTTCATTCTGCACCTTTTGCGCTCCTTGATCTCCTGTCTCAATCTGAGATTGATGCGGCTGAGATGTTCGGTTTTCTGGCGCACCCTTTTCTGCAGCAGCTCATGGGCCCGTTCCCGTTCCGTCGCATCATGAAGGGTGACGATCAGTCGCTTCTGATCCCGTCGTTCAACCGGGCGGATGGTGATGTCGACCGGGAACATCGGTCCGTTGTGGCAGACCCCTTGAAAGGTGGTGCGGCGTGAGCGTTTGCGGCCGGCGGCGCTTTCACGGCAGATTGCCGTCAACTTGGAGTGCTCGCGTGGAATGACCAGTCCGGTGAGCGGCGCACCGATCATTTGCCGATCCCTGACATTGAACAGGGCTGTCGCCATCGAATTGATGAACAGAATTGCTCCCGCCGAATCGGTGATGATCAGTCCGGCATTGGTGTTGTCGATAATGGTCTGGGCGTGGGCATCCTCAACGGCTTGAGCGGTGTCGCGAAAGACTTTCAGGGCCGCCGTCATTTTCCCGATTTCGTCATCCCTGGTGGCGGGAAGTCTGTGGGTCAGATCTCCGGCCGCAATCGCCTGCATCCCGACGCCGAGTTTGTCGAGCCGGGCAACGATATTGCGACGGACATAAAACCAGAGCACAGATGCCGCGGTCAGAAGGCTGAACAGGCCCATTAACAGCAGGATACTGCGGGTGCGCTTGAAATTCTTATCGGCTCTGGTTACGGCAGAGAAAGCATTGGTGCGGCTTTCTTCGACGATCTGATCGATGATCGTACGCAGCTGAGCCACGAGGCTTCGATTTTGAGCCAGTATGTTTTCGCCCGTAGCTGTTTCCCGCAGCATCTGGTTTTGAGGGAAAAGACCGAATTGTCCCCCTCGGCCAGAGAGAAGATGGCCGCCAGGATCTGTCTCAAGCTGACGGTTGTGGCCTGACGGGGGAGCTCGGCCAGATTGACGCGCAGCAACGAAATGGTGTCGGCGGAGAGGGTATGCAGCTCGTTGACCTGGTCCGTTCCTGTGGCGGTGGTGACCTGGAGAATCAGACTGACCAGGAGTACGCTGTTGTCGCCGATGGTTTCGGCCGCTTCCTTGGCTCGCCGGTTGGTTCTCAGCCGCGACACGGAAAACTTTTTGTTGTTCAGTGATGCACCGATCAGGCGTTCGATCTCCGCATCAAGGTTATAAGCCAGGTCCTGATTGAGCGGCTGGATTTCATCCAGCAGGTCGGCGTAGAGCCACCGCAGCCCCTCGGTCTGTTCGGTCATCTTCTGTTCGAGCGCCAGACGTTGTGCGACCGTTTGCCTCAGGTTGAGGAGGTTGGTTTTCATCTTTTCCAGCAGCAGAGTGATGTGCTTTCTGCGTTGATTCGATTCGATCTGCAGCGCCTCTGTCTGGTCGCTGATACGCTGCATCAGCAATTCCAGATCTCTGCTGATCTTGCTGCGCGTGTCAGCATCGGGAGCTGTGACCAGACTTGGTGCCATGGCAATGATCTGCGCTCCGATGTCCGCGAATTCTGAAGCTTGAATCACCTCCGGTAAATGCTCGTCGGTGATCGTGGTGAACAGGTCGTTGGAATGCTCAAACAGCAGGATCGCCGCCAATCCCGCTGCAATCGTCATAATGGAAATGGCGCCAAAGGCCAATAACAGGCGGGTCCAGATGCCGAAAGAGCGTAATTTCATGGCTGCTCGCCTTCGCTCAATCTGTTTCCATTGCGTCAAGCAGGGTCTGAGCCTGGCTGAGCTGCTGCCGGATAAATCATCCCAGGATTCGATCAGCTGGCGTTGTTTCTCATAATCGGCCTGGCCGGAAGTCTGTCTGCCCATGAGCGCTTTCAGCTCGGGATCAAGGCTCTGTTGATGGGAGACGGGAACGGCGCTGGCCAGTTTCAGGACCGCTTTGCGCAGCTCCCTCATGCTTTTGCTGTCAGCGCCCAGGCGAGCTTCCAGGCGAATCAATCTCTTCCATAGCTGGCGGCGTTCTCGCAGATGAAAGGTGATGGCCTGGTCAAACAGTTTATTGACCAGATGATAGCGCTGGTGTGACAGCTTGATATCATAGGTCTGGAGCTCTTTCCCATCGATCAGCTGGAGCAGTTTCCTGACTTTATCCTGCCGGTTGATCAGCAGGTTACGATTCACCGGCAGGCGATTGATTTCCGGTTGCAACAGAATCTGCTGGCCCTCGTAGGAGAGGATGAAGTCGATGAACTTTTCGGCTGCGTCCTGATTGGCTGAATTGGACAGCCTGGCGATGGCGGCCGGAACCAGAAATGCCGGCTTGGCGTAATTAAAACCGATATTGTCGTTGATATTGGTCCGGGCCAGGAAGTCGATCACCAGGCCGATGCCGAAACGACTGCTTCCACGCCTTCGGGAACGCCAAAGCTGCGCGCAGTAATGGTGGAAAAATTACCGGAAATCCGCATCAGATAAGCCCAGCCCCGGTCCCAGCCGTACTTCTGCAGGATATTTTCGACAATCAGGTGAGTTGTGCCCGAGCGCGATGGCGTCGACATGGCCAGATGGCCGTAATAGATCGGTTTTCCAGGTCCTCCCAGCTTTGCGGGACCGGCAGCTTTTCTTTTTCAAGATATCGGGAGTTCCACATCCAGCCGATTCCGGATACGGCAAATCCCCAATAGTAACCTTCGGGATCACTGAGGTTGACGTTGTCCAGCAAGATGGTCGGCTCCGGTTGCTTGTGATCGAGGCGGCTCAACATCTGTTTTGATTTGAGAATATCAAAGGCGTCGATCGAAGAGGACCAGAACAGGTCAAAAGAACGATCGTTGCCGCGCAAAATTTCATCCAGCGCGGCGGTTGTTTTTTTTATTGAGGATCGACACTGAAATATCGGGGTTGAGGGCTTCGAACTGTTCGATAAAGGGGGTGTAAAAGCGTGGGGGAAATGAAGTGAGCAGGCGTAATTGCTGCCCGGCGTCGGCGCAACAGAGCATGCCGCTGGCAAGTACGACAGTGGCGGCAAGGAGAACATATCTGTAAAAGCGCACATAGACCATAGATTCCGGCTTTCTTCAACCCATGCCCGGCTGTAGTCGCAAGGCCGACGGGAGATAGATGTTTTTACTCTTTTTTTTGCCGTCCTGTCTATAAGCGATTCGGGAACCTTGATCGGGGAAACCCTGTTATTATTTCAGCTGGCCATTCTTTGAGTCCTTTGCTACTATTGTTTCTGGAGGGGCAGGCTTGTGATTTTGCTTTCTGGAGGTGTGTATGGCGCGTAAACCTCGGTTGCATTTCCCAGGTGCCGTTTATCATGTCAGTCTGGCAGGTAACGGTGATCGTCAGGTTTTTACCGATGCCGTTGACCGGACCCGCTTTCTGCTGTTGATTCAGGAGGGGATTGAAAAGTTCGGCCATAAGGTCCACGCCTATAGCCTGATGTCGACCTCCCTGCAGCTCGTGATCGAAGTGGCGGACGTGCCGTTGGCCAAAATCATGCAACAGCTCGGTTTTCGTTACACCCGCTGGTTTAACGACTGGCATGGTCAGGCCGGACACCTGTTTCAGGGGCGTTACAAGGCCATCCTGATCAATCCTGAAGATTACCTGCTCGATCTGGTCTGTGAAGTTCATCTGGCCGCCGTTCGGGCCGGGCTTGAGAACGATCCCATGCGCTATGGCTGGAGCAGTCACCGCGCTTATTGTGGTCGGGAAAAAGTCCTCTGGCTGACGACGGATCGCTGCTTTCTGCCGATTGAAGAGAGTGGAATCCGGGCAATGATGAAGTTTCATGCAAGGGTTACCGAAGTTGCAGGCGATGCTCCCCGGACCGATTTCAGCCGGGGCGGTGCAAGCGATCCGCGGATACTGGGAGACGAAGACTTTGTCCGTGGAGTCATGAAGTTGTCCCGCCAGCGTTATCAGCCGAAGATCGGCCCCGAACGGCTGATGCGCATTGTCCTTGAGCGTTACAAGATTACCGAAAACGAGCTGGCCGCACCGGGCAAGAACCGCCTCTGCGCTGAAGCTCGGGCCTATCTGGCCTGGCTTTACCTCGAAACCGGTTGTGCCACCCTGACCGCACTGGGCCAGCGCTTGGGGCGGGATGTCTCTTCTCTCAGCTCTGCCGTTCGCCGCCTGCAGCTCAAAGCTAAAAAAGATGACAAAATTGCAGACAGGTTTCAAAAGATGATGAATCGGGTGAGGCGCTAGTTTCAGGTAAAATCTGAAGGGTCAGTTGTGGCGCTCGATTTTGATCGTATCTGCATGAGCCGACTGGGCAACCAGCGGCTCTTTTTTTGTGCTCTGAGGACGAAAATCGACCAGCACCATGCCGCTGAAACGGTCATTGCGGTAAATTTCAACCCGGTAGATCCTGCCCGTCTTATCGACAGAGTATTGATTTTTCAACTGTTGTCGGCTGATCTCAACCCGTCCGTCATCGCTCAGACCTGCCCGTGAAAGCCGACGACATTGGCCCGGTAACCCGTCTCGGTGTCGACTTTAAACTCTTGCCAACCGGGATGATGGTGCCGAAGGGAACCCTCTGGCTGCGACCATCAATCGTTATGGTGATTGCGCTGATGCTGTCATCCAGGGGATAGAAGCGCGGTTTAAGCAGAGCCAGACGGTTATTGCCGTAATGGATGCGGTAGCGTTCGCCTTCAGGGCGCAGGGTGACCAGGGGGTTGACAGCCACAAAATCGGGTTTGTTGCTCTCCGGCAGGGGGAAATTATTCAATTGGGGCGCATGTTGTTCAATTCCAGCTGAATCCGCCCGTCCGCCAGAGAGATCAGGCGTCGTTGCGGATGACCTCGCCGACCCTTCGGGGGTGAGCGGGAAATCGCGACGGAACCCGATCTGCATCTGGCGCATGAAACTTTCCATGGCTACGAGATGATAAAAGGCGCGGAGATGAACAGACTGTTTTTTGCTCGCTTCAATAGCTATCGCCGGTTTGTCGTTGCGGACGGCAAAAAACGACAACGACTTGCGGGCCGGAATATCCTTGGCCGCTTGTCTGGTTTCGACATTCTTGAGGCGGAAGTGGAAATCCTTCGATGTTGCCTGGTGTTGATCTGGTTTATCGCCCTGCTTGCCAGCTGTTGAAGATTGCCGAACCTGGCCCCCTTTATTCTGCTTTGGTCGATAACGCAGCTCTGTCCCCAGCGCTGCGGGTTGCGCTGACTGTTGATCCGGGTTGGATGATAAAAGCCGCTGCCGTCGTGGAGATTCAGCACCAGATCAACCTGGGGACGGGTTATGATCGCCTGGATAGCGCTGACGTTGGCGTAGTCGGGATCTGTTTTTGAAATGGAATCAAACTTCAGATTCATCCGGCCGCGTTGGCGTTTGATGATATCGCTGAAATTGAGGTTAGGAACGACCCACAGGTGGCCGCGATCGATCTGGTAGTGATTGATCAGGGTCGCCGCCGCATGAAATCCCCCCGGCTCATCACCATCGATCCCCCCAATGACCAATAGCGTCGGTCCCGGTGTTTCACCCGACTGACGGTAAAAATCGAAATCAGCAGCCCACAGCGGGGTGACCGATAGAAGCAGGAACAGGATGGAAAAGAAACGTTTCATGGGAACCTGATCTGAGCAGAGTGGTGATCGACAGGTGAACCAACAGGATAGTGAAAAAACGAGCAAAATGTAAAGAGTTTTAATGATTGCGGCGGGAGAGGGGAAAGCTATACTTGGATTCGGTGATTCACGATGGATTGTCAGCCGAGGGAAAGTTGTTTCAGTGTGACATTTTCTGACGTAATAAAGATATATCTCTAAATTACCGGAAAAACAGACTGATAAATCAACGTGTCGGTCTGTTTGAAGCGGGACTTCTTTTGGCAATGGGTTGAGTGCTGCTGTTGGCAACAGTCTTGTGATCTGAGTTTTATCAGCTGCTTCCAGGAGGGA